>JACCDY011172940.1_pt1 | contig 57248 bp, 52 predicted proteins | sample 7446391 | NCBI WGS metagenome assembly JACCDY01 (sample SAMN15323451, study PRJNA562643) | freshwater metagenome | isolation source: river surface water | place: USA:Blue River Watershed | collected 2017-08-18
CAGAGGTTCCACCCACAGCTACTCCGACCAGCACAGAAACGCCAACGCCGACTGCTACGCCAACAGAGGTTCCACCCACAGCTACTCCGACCAGCACAGAAACGCCAACGCCGACTGCTACGCCAACGCCAACAATCACACCGTCGCCAACTACCGTATACCCAGAAGTATGTATAAAGCCATTACATTATACTTCTACAGATTTTCCATTATGGCGTGGATCTACATTTATATTAAACGAAGAAAGAACAGAGAAAATATATCCTTGTGGGCAGAGTATTTCAGCGGGAGATATTGTACAGTTATCTGCCAGCCAAGTATATTATAGTTTTGACTATTATGCCATATATCCTCCGCATAAAATATATAATGCGGGAGCTTTTTGGTATATTACTCGTGCTGGATTTACTGCTTCGTATGACCCCAACACAAGCATAGTAATCGGTTCAAATATGAATATTACTGGCTCTGACGGAAGTATTCGTGCTATTTATAGATAAAAACTTATGAGTATATACAAAGACAACTTAAATCAAGCTGAACTAAGCAAGGTTATTAGAGATATGCAACCTGACATAACAAAGTCGCCAAGCTATAATGAAGCTGCGGCTAGTATCGTAAAACAAGGTATAGATCAAAAGCACGCATTTCGTGCAGAAAATAATCCTTTTAAACCAAAGAGCAAATTATTGTAAGATGAAAAAGCGTATTCCATTTGATATAGAGTTTTTGCTGGAAAGTATAATGACTGAAAGTCCAGACAGATTTTTTGTCAGCCCATCGGATGTTCAAAAACTTGAAAAACTTGGAATAAAACGCAAAGAAACAGTATCTATTCGGTGGGATGATCCTGACGCATATCCATTTTTCATAGAACCAAAAGACAAGATAATAATATATCTGCATCGCGGAACGCACGGAAGCTTGGATTTGATTCTTAGATATGCTGGACATAGTTCACGCGGGAAACAAGATGTGTTTGAACGTAATTATGAATTTAGACATATGCAGGGTGATCCTGGACTTATAGCAAAAAGAGACAAAGCATATGAGTGTTATTTTCACGGTCTAAATGCGAGCAGTCTTGAAGATGTTCGCAAGTATCTAGAAAAGCATAGAGAATATTTCAAAAAACTTGATATTCGGGGCGGTGGTAACGACGATGAATCAAATGAACTTGCTGGTAGAATTTGGGTAGATGCAAATGTAGTAAGTTTTTGGAATGAAAAAGACAGGGTGATGCCATATATGAATCAAGTATATAGTTTCATGAAAAACTATAACATGAATCTTGAAACCGCACTGTATGAATTTATTGATAGTCGCGGAATTTATACATATCAGGAATTGACAAGCAATGCTCCGGACGACAAAGAAAAATTGAGCCCAGAAGAAATACAGGCATTGAAAGCACAAAAACATTTTAAGAAAGATAAGGCAGATTATAGTCCAAGTTTTTGGAACAGACAGGACAAGAAAGCAGCAAAAGGATTTGAGTATCCAGCAAAAGCAGCCGCAGCAATGCCAGCACTTGAAGGACATATCAAGCTGAAAGATTTGTTGAAAGAAAGTCCGGATAATGTGCTTAGTGTTGATGGAGAGTTCAAGATTGCGAAATATATGGATGGCGACGCTATAGCATTTTTTATTTATCCAAAATTTTCAGCAATCAATGAGGGTGGAGTACATACTGATATAATGGAAATTCTTCAATACGCTCACGAAAATATGGAGTATATTAAAGCCACCAAAGAAGATATGCGTGATTTTTATGATATGGTTTCTAATCGAGAAATTGAAATATCAGATTTTGATGCCATGTTTGATTCTGTAAGCTCTGGTCCATTGGCAGATTTTATAAAAGCTGGTAAAGTTCATGACGATGATGATCCTGGCGCATTCAGAGTAAAATCTGGCGGATTGGCGGGCAGATTATGGTATAGAAAAAAAATAATATCATTTTGGAACAACAAGCCTGAAGTGATTGAAAAATGGAACTACGTTGAAAGATTGTATAAGGATTTTCCAACCATACTTGGAAACATTGAAGAATATAAAGTTGATTGGCTTGACAGAGATGTTCGCCAAGGCGGTCCATTTACACCGGCAAGTTCAATAACTGCGGGAATGAAAACAGATGTTGGACAAACTGATTTTCTAGATAAACTTACTGATGAAGCCCCGATTGATCCAGAAGAAATCAAAAGAATACAGCGTGAGCTTCATATGATGACGCCAAAAGAAAAGAAAAAGGCTTTGGAAAAGCTTGGAGCAAAGAATACCAAGACGATAGATATAGCAAATAAACTTGGCATGAGTGTAGCAGAGTTCAATCACATAATGAATGTGAATGAAGCTAATACTTCCAACTAAATATCGTTCTGATTAGCCCCTTTAAATAAAACGTGGGGTTTTTGCCTTTAGCAATACACACGCACAAGCATTTAAAATGTATATAACCATGTTGTATTCGGTCATTTACGCTAAACTTACTCACGGTCATTATAAATAGTAATTATTCTAATATTTTGTGCTTGATATTTTAAGATAGTATGGTAAGGTATATGAGTATGAATGATACATCTAACACATATACTATCAAGCGTGGTCGCGGTCGTCCCAAGAAGATCGTGACTGATGAAAATGGCGACGAAGTCCAGTATAAGAAGGTTGGTCTTCCCGGCATGATTGAGCCCAATGAGCATGACATTCGCGATGAACTGTCTTATCTGGACAGTTATAACTATTCTCGTTACAACGAATAACACAAAAACCAAAACATGAGTAATAATACGCTCGAACAAACTGAAACCACAATGTACGCTGTTTTTCGGAACAACGTCCGCGTCAGCGACTCGGAGTACGACTCCAAGCTGGATGCCCAGCGAGAGCTTGACTATTGGACAGGTATCATCAAGCGATACCCCGATGGTAGCAAGCTGGAAATCCGCCCCCTGAACCAGAAGAAGGCCAGAGTCTAATCATATGAAGAACAATCAAGGTCTAAAACAGCGTATTTTGAGCGCAACTTCTGCCGATGAAGTTGAGAAGTTGCTCAACGAAGGAAAGAAGTATGAGTTTGCGAGCAAGAAGACTCGCAACTCGTGGGCAAGTGCGGCTCGTCGCAAGGCTGCTGGCGAAAAGTATGTCGCTGGCACGACTGAAAAGCCCAAGAGCAAGAAGAAGGCTCGACGAGCCCGCATCTGAACCAAGGGGAGGGAAACCTCCCCTATTTTTTTATGAAAAAACTGAAGAAACGAGAAAATCAACTGCTGAGTATGAGGCTTGAGATTCTCAATCCATTATTTGGTGAAATGTGGAATAGATTTGAGCCAATGGTATTCGATGAAGACGCCGAATCTGTTGAGTTAGAAATCTGTAACAACAACTTCAGACTTGTTGCTAATCCAGAAGTTTGGAAAAAATACAAGCACGATAAAAAGTTGTTTGTTATTTGCCACGAACTATGCCACGTAATGTTTGGCCATTGGCTAATCAATCCCAAAATGGATAGAGAATGGTGTAATATTGCTCAAGACATCCAAGTCAATCAGTTTTTGTTCAAGTGGTATTTCAAGGAGAAGGACATTGGCAAAGATATGGCGACAGTAAAAACTGTTTTCAAGCATAAAGCTAAAATGGTTTATAATAACAAAGATTATATTTATTATTATAACATATTGATGAAATGCACATCCTGATATAATAAATGGGGTCCATGCATATATTTATTTGTATATATGGTGGATCCCATTGATAAATTTTTAGGTGAGGCAGAGTTCACATTTGACACACTAAATGTGGACAATGCGTATGATATTTTCAATCAAAGTTATATAAAGTCAACAGGTAAGAGTTGGGATAAAGATAAGTTTATTGAGCGAGCAAGAAACTGGACATTTCATGGGGACGAAAATGGATATGTTGCGGTAAGAGTCCAGAATAGTGGAATGGTCAAATTGGTTGGTGTAGCGGGTAGCCCAAAATCAATTTATAAGGGAATACAAGAAGTAAAGAACAAGTATTCTAATATGCCATTATGGGGAATGGTAAGTAAGGAAATAGCCAACCAGTCAGAGAAAATGGGATTCAAGGTGTTGAGGCTAAAGAACGATATAAGCGCCAAGATATTCTTGAAATTGATCAAAACTATTATTCCTTCAAGCGTGTTTGGCGGCGCAAAAATCAATGGAATAAACTCTGATGGAACAATTGGGTTTGAATATTCGGATGTAGGCGAGGCAAACAAAGTTTTGGTCGGAAATGAAATGTACTTTAATGGATTGAAGGAAAAAATAACAGCAAGTGACAAAGTTCCAGAGTTTGTAAAAAATAAATTAGATCAACTGTTTTTGGATTCCGGATTGCTTTCCGAAAAGCGGCGTGGTGGAGAAAAAAATCCAAAAATCCCTTACACCGAAATGCTTGATAAGTATATGGACCGCGATGACATATACATCACATTTACTCATCTTGTAAAGGCCGGTATAAATCCAAACAGTAGTTATGATACTCCGCTGGGTGTATATTGTTTTCCTTTGAAAAAAGCCGCCGAGTTTTATGGTAAAAAAAATGGAGTTATAAACTTTCCATTTGCGGCAGGAAGACCATATATTTTTATATTGAAAGAAAAAAATAATATAAAAAAGATCGATGTATCAAAGTATACAGAATCTGATGGCGAGGAGGACATCAAGAAAATTATAGAAATATACAAGGATAAAGTTGAAGATATTGAGGAATTGCTAAATAACGCGAAAGCAGGCACAAACTTTAGACAACTTGGAGTCGGCGTGTTTTGGTATTTCTGCAAGCTGGTAAGTGAAAATCTTGGTGGAAAATTAACAGTAAACTGGAATACAATTTTAAGAAAAGATCTTGGGTACGGGTTGGTCTTTGATGGAGGATACGGTGTTATTCATTCAAACGAAAAATGTCAGGCATTTTTTACAGACAGTTCTAAATTTGAGATAATAAATTATTTGGATAATCCGAATCCATCCGACCTTTCGAGCGAAGACGAATGGAAGGCTGAAAAATCAAAGAGAAAAGATAGAGGAAGAAGTTCTCAAATTAATTTGGGAATAGTTGCGAACGATTTCAAGGCCGCGGCGGGGTTTCTAAAAACTAGAAATACGACATCAAATGACTTGGCGGCTTTGTTGCAACGAACAAAAGACAAACAAAAGATGGTCGATCTTATTATTAAAACAAAAAGAAATAGAATTGATTATTCTGACATACCCGTTTTGTTCTATTGGTCAACAAACAAGGAAAAGGTTGAAAACGATATTCTTTCAATAAGAGGATCTTCGCTCGGCATGAGCGACATAGACTCTATACTGGAGTTTGCCGTCGATAAGAAAAAAACAATAGAAAAGATACTCTCGATTCCGGGCATCAAGCTGAATTATGAATTAATCAGAACTATACAATATAAAATTGGATGGAATGAGGATATAGCCATACAAATGGCGAATATTAAAGGCGACAAGTTGACAGGAGAGGATGTTGAAGAACTTTTTAGATCAAAATGGAAGGCTGAAAAATCGGATAAATTAGCGAATACAATTTTTAATCTAAAAAAGAACTCATTGGATGCGGAGGTTGTAATGCAGCTACTGTTGAATTGTGTTGATGAGAAAAAAATGATTGACCAGATCGTTGAAAACGGGAACTCGGACTCAATGAATGATAAATCTGCGGTTCTCGCTCTTACGAAATACCCAATCAAAGAAAGAGAATTTTTGGCCATTAAGCTTTTAAAATTAATTGGATCTAAGTTGACCGATACTCAATTTGCTTACATTTTTTCAAGTATTCACGATGAAAAAAATATAAAAGCAGCATCAGAATATATACTGGATGTAAAAAATGACATGTTGACACATCATATGATTGAAAATCTATTGCGTTATGGCAAAGAAGATCCATCTGAACTGATTCCAAAAATACTAAAAGTTAAAAAATTAACTGATCTTGATAAAAAAGCGATTTTAAAAAATGTAGAAAATGTAAATCAATTTATTGAAATGGTTGGTGGAATATCTACAACCGTTCTTCCAGGCGTTGATATATCAAACGCAAAAGACGTTAATGGATTGTTGAATTACGTTATAGAGAATGGAAACAAATTTGATTACAATACAATAAATCTTGTAACAAATTCAGCGAAAACCAGCAAAGAAAGATTGCTTAATTTAAAGAAAATTAGTACAAAAGATCCAAGTGTGTTTATGGATATACGTAGGTTTAGCGCACTTGTGTACTCCACGGAATATATGGATCCAGATGATAAAGAAGAAATGATGAATTATATTCTTGAGCATATAAAAAACAACCCGATTAATTCTGCAAACTTTGGCTCGGCGATTATAGATGCCGGTAATGGAAAATATATAGAAAAACTTATTGATGCAGTAAATGTACGTTTAGAAAGTTTGGGTATAAAAACAATTGATAATATACTTCGAAGGTTATATCCAGACGAAAATAGCAGCCACAGTGATATTGTAAAAAAAATATATAATTATAGTAAAATGGGCAGTGACCAATTTAGAATAGACATAATAAAAATTATTTTTAATCATTTTCCAAAAGCAGACAAATTCTTAACTGAGCGTCATTTGAATTATAAACAGTATTTTAATTACCTATATTCTTGAGATATGCCTCACGAAGTAGAAATAACACAACAAGAACTAAATACACTAAAAAGCCACGGTAGTGTTTATATCTGCCGTTCGTGTAAAGATAATAAAAATCAAATAGTGTTATTAAAGTATAAAGCCGGTGGAATACATCAAGTATTTACCGGCTTTTGTTCACATTGCGAAAGTTTGTTTTCTGGCTGTGGAACTTGTCAGCAGAAAACTAAGGAGTAGGTATTGGAGAAGGCGTTGGAGTTGGTGTTATTTCGGTATGTACAACAGATTCCCATCTTGGTGGCTTATCTGGACATTTTTGATGCGGAATATATAACTTACCTACAGAACATCCACATAACTTGCATTTTCCAAGGTTATTAAACGCGGTTTGATCCCAATGTGGGCATGCCAAACATATAGACTTTCTTTGCTCAAATATTTCCGGACTTACTTTTGCAAACTTATCATTAACACCCCAATTATATACCGCTTTTCCTAAACTCGCCGCCTTGTCTATTAAATTTGGTTCTTTTTGTTCACTCATGATATTTATATGTAGTGTTTAATACCGAAAAAAGACTTAATATACCGAAAGAATTTATACTTTTTGGACACAAATATAAAGTCCAAATAGAGCCTGATTTGTTTGAGAAAGAGGATTGTTATGGTTGTGCAGACGAAGATTTGAAATTAATACGTTTGCAGGGAGTCGGTGAAGTAAATAGAAAATATGAAGAAGATGGTGTGGTATATGAAGCCGTAGTTAAAATAACAGAAGAAACGGTGGCAGAAACATTTTTTCACGAAGTAATGCATATCATATTGGATGCAACAGGAGAAGAAACATTGTCTGAGAACGAAAGATTTGTGAATATAATGGGAAAATCGCTGTTAGAGATATATTTATCTTCAGTATATGAAAAAGAATCCACGCAGTAAGTCTGGATCAAAAACAAAGTCAAAAAATTCATACGAAGTCATAGAACTTCCGTCATCAAACACGGAAATGGAAAAGTATTTGGAAACGCATCGCCACGAAATCAACCGTCGCATATTGAATAACATTGAATATGGCATAAAAAACAGAATGCCGGTTGTTGAGATATTCAGTTTCAAAAATTCAAATTTCGTGGTACTGATGAACCAAAAAGATTTTAGGGAAAACATTCAAAACATCATTGAGTTTTCAAAAAAACACGATGATTTTGAAATTTGCCGTCAGGCAAAGCAGGTTATGCAAAAGTTGGACATGATGTCCGTCTTTTTTGAATACAAAAAAACAAAATAATATGTCAAAGAAAAAACGCCTACTGAATAAGAAAAAGCACAACGATATAGAAAATAACAATAACCATCAACAACCACAAATAAAACACGATAAAAGTCCAGTAGTGCATCAAAGAGGAAAAATAGAACATCACCTACGAATATTAGACAGAGAACTAACCGAAAAACAAAAGAAATTCATAGAATTAGCGTTAGATAAAAAAGTAAAAATGTTATTAGTTTCTGGACCGGCAGGTTCAACAAAAACATATCTGTCTGTATTAGCGGCGTTGCTACTCATGAACGAAAAGAAAGTAAGTGATTTACTTTATGTTCGTAGTATCGTCGAAAGTGCCGACACAAAAATGGGCACATTACCCGGCGAAGCAGATGACAAGTTGAGTCCATATAAACGTCCATTGATTGATAAACTTGACGAACTATTGCCACGAGAAGATATACAATATCTGATAAAAGATGAAAGAATAGAAGGATTACCAGTTGGATATCTTCGCGGATTGAATTGGAATGCCAAGGCAGTTATTGGCGATGAAATGCAGAATTGCACAAAAAAGGAACTAATAACTCTTATGACTAGAGCAGGTGAGTTTAGTAAGATATTCTTGTGCGGCGACCCGCAACAGTCAGATATTAATGGAAGAAGTGGATTTCAGGCACTATTCAACTTATTCAATGACGATGATAGCAAAGAGCACGGTATATATACGTTTGAATTCAATGAAGACGACATATTACGCAGTGCCCTAGTAAAGTTCATTGTAAAGAAAGTAAAAAATCTAGGGTAATATAATAACTACTCTAGAAAGTATAAAATCGTATATATTTTTGGGTATGCCTTGATATTTATAATCAAACGATATTTTTATTATGGCAAACCAGAAAACAACTGAACTACGTTCACTTACTTCAACAAATGTAGCAAATGGCGACTGGCTTCCTATTGTAGACGTTAGTGAAATAACTAGTCCTACTGGCGAAACCAAGAAAATTTCGGCGGCAGATTTAGCTGAATATGTGGTTTCTGGTGGGTTTGCTAATTTTACAGTTCCGCAACGAGGATTTCAACTTTCAAACGGTTTATCTTTTGCGTCTGGCACATTGCCCGGAAGCGATGAAAACTTATTTTGCTATGGAAAGGCAGACGATCTGGGGGGAAGTTTTTCTTTATCGGTCAGAGCATTTATATCTTCCGACGAAGTGTTGACAGACACAAGTAATAGAGTATTGTTTGGTGTTGGTTCAAATTTCATGCAAATGGCGGATAGCGGAAGCCGAGCATATATTGGAATAAAATCTAGCAGTTTGATTGGATATATAAATGATGGAGCGACCGAAAAAATAATAGAATATCCAGATTTCATAAACTTGTATCCAAACCGTCCTTTTGACGCCACAATAACAAAAGATTCTTCTAACTATTTTAAGTTTTATGTAAATTCTCAACTCTGGGGAACTCTTTCATCTGCTCCAAGTTATATCAGTAGTTCTTATACCACTATGGGTTGTGGACAGACGGGCAGTCATTATAACATAAATTGCGTTATTTACGAAGCACACGTTTTTAATACTGCATTGACTGGCAGTAAAATTATTCAAAATTATCATGGCGGTGTAAGAAATAACGACTCTACTCTCGTTTCTTCTTATACACCAGACAACTTAAATCCTGGACCATCTCAATGGCTTGATTCTGTTGGTGATAATCATCTATTGCTTCCAATAAGCGGAGCAGCAGCAACAAGTCCAGACACCAATTTTGGTTTGATATTTTTTAGCGACGGAACGTCTGGATATTTAGGGAATGGAACACAGCGAGATGTCCTTCCAAACAACTATGTTCTTACTGATTGTTTTGTATATTCTCCTGGCAAACCATTGTTATCCGTTGGTTCCACTTCTGATGTGGCAATAGAAGCAGACAGTGGAATATATTCATTTAATAATAATAGAGTACCTTTAGTAAGTGCATCATATGGCAGAAACGTATTACCATTATTGGAACTTGGTGTTGCCCACACAGACAGAAGTCTGTATGTATTTTATAGTGCAAGTGCCGCTCCTTGTACATTTAGTTTTCAAGGATATACTTGCAAATATGGACCTATAAATTTTGTTCCAGCACCTACTTCTACTCCTACACCGACTCCATCACCTACTCCTACACCTTCCCCAACTGCAAGTCCTACTCCGACACCAACACCTTCCCCAACACCTTCTCCAACACCTTCTCCGACAGTCTCTCCAACACCTTCCCCGACACCTTCCCCAACACCTTCTCCTACCCCGTCATCTACAGCAACGACTACCACAACATCATCACCTCCAATAACTACCACTACATCATCACCTCCAATAACTACCACTACATCGGGCACAACCACTACATCGGAAACAACCACCACGGCAGGCACAACCACCACGGCAGGCACAACCACGACCGTGCAGCAATTCGACGTGCAAGCTATAAATGGAGAGGGCGGATTGGTAACAGTGATAGGACCATATAGCGATGGTGCTAACCACTTTATGGCGGCAGGAACATATAACATCTCCGCGACGGCAAATACTGGATACGTGTTCAATAATTGGAGTACACTTGTCGGAAATTCTCCAGCAAATCCTTCGGCTGCTTCAACCACTATAACGATAAGTCAGAACACAATAATACAATCTAATTTTACTCAACTTTTGTATACCATTACTGTAAATTTTGACAGCACGAGGATAGATTCTGTCAGCGTTGACGGTGACACCATATTTGTTTCGGGTGGGAATATTATTAGACCTGTCGGAATATATGGAGTAGGTGCAACGATTAAACCAGGATTTACTTGGACTTCATTTACCGGTGGCTCGGGAGTCAGTGTTACCGGATCGCCTGTTAATCCCGGTTCAATCACCGTTAGTGGAAATGGAAGCGTAACGGCAAACGCTGTACCAGCTTCAACAACCACGACAGGAGAAGCTACAACCACGACGGGGGCAGCTACAACCACGACAGGAGAAGCTACAACCACGACGGGGGCAGCTACAACCACGACAGGAGAAGCTACAACCACGACAGGAGAAGCTACAACCACGACAGGAGAAGCTACAACCACGACAGGAGAAGCTACAACCACGACGGGGGCAGCTACAACCACGACGGGGGCAGCTACAACCACGACGGAAGAAGCTACAACCACGACGGAAGAAGCTACAACCACGACGGAAGAAGCTACAACCACAACAGAAGCAGCTACAACCACAACAGAAGCAGCTACAACCACAACAGAAGCAGCTACAACCACAACAGAAGCAGCTACAACCACGACCGAGGGGCTCCCGCCAGGAGAAGAAGAAAATATAGGCAATCAATAATATATACGGTTTGCTCCACTTTGATATAAATTTACACCAATAGATAAATTTATTAGAGTTAATAACACTCCTTTAAATTTTTTAGATATATGAAAAAATTAACAATAGGAATGACCACCCACGACGATTTTGATGGGGTATATTTTTCAATACAATCACTGCGGATGTTTCATTCGGAAATAATGGATCTGGTTGAATTTGTAGTGATTGACAATAATCCCACAGGTGCACACGGAGTTGCGTTAAAAAACTTTTTTAGTTCAATCAAACAGCCTAAAAAACTGATCCCGTTCTCAGATTATAAATCGGCTATGTTGAAAGGTAAAATTTTTGAAGAAGCAAATACTCCATATGTTATGGTGATAGATTGCCATGTAATGTTAGTACCAGGTTCAATAAAGAAACTAATAGAGTTTTACGATGCCGGAAAAGATGGCGGAAACCTTATACAAGGTCCATTATTATACGACGACTTACGCACAATATCTACACATTTTGACTTAAATTGGCGGGGACAAATGTGGGGAACTTGGGGAACAGATAAGCGTGGAACGGATGAAAATTCAGAACCATTTGAAATTCCCGCACAAGGTATGGGTTGTTTTTCGTGCAGAAAAGATAGTTGGCTTGGGTTTAATCCAAAATTTAGGGGGTTTGGTGGAGAAGAAGGTTATATTCATATGAAATATAAAAAAGCCGGTAAAAAAACTTTGTGTCTTCCATTTCTGAGGTGGATTCATAGATTCGGTAGACCGGCTGGTGTAACGTATCCTCTAACACTGGAAAATAAAATGAAAAATTATTTTATAGGGTTCGAAGAATTGGGAATAGACACTAGACAAATATACGATCATTTTTTAGCAGAAACAAAGACTGATAGAGAAACTATGGAAAAATGGCACAACGAAGTAAAAGTTGATATATAACTCGTCAAATAAAACCAAATAATAATATGAAAGTGACAGCATTAATGGCAACTCACGGAAGACACTGCTGTTGCGAAAGAGCCGTGGGAATGTTTCTCGAACAAACGCATCAAGATAAACATTTAATAATATTACAAAATTCGGAAGTTGTTCAAAAATTGGATAAACACTATGATAACATTACATTGGTAAACGAGAACAATTTTTCAAATTTGGGAGACATATACAATAGGATGATAGACTTTATACCATCGGATACAGATTTGATTTGCATATTTGATGACGATGACATTTTTTTACCAAATCACTTTTCCGAAGGAGTTCTTGGATTTTTAAGAGGAGGTAAAAAAGCATATAAACCAAATTATTCATACTTTGTACAAGGAGATGATATTTCTCCCATTTGTAATGTGTTGGAAACTAGTTGGTTCATCGATGTTAACGTGATAAAAAAATTAAAATTTAAAAGTGAGTGTAAAGCACATCACTCTACGTGGATAAATTGGTTAATTGAAAATAAAGAACTTTATGTAGATTTGGTGGGTCCAAAAACACTAGGATGTGTGTGGATAGATGTGGATAAAACAAAAACTCCACTTCTTCATAGCAGCGCATTGGGAGGATCTGACCAAGTTCATTTTGATTTTTTCAGAAAACATACAGTAGACCACGGAGATGGAACAATTTCTCCTTGGAACCGAGCAATGTTGGATCCAATTTATGATAAATTTAAAAATATAGAAAAAATTGGAGTATTTGTGGCCACTTCGAGTCGGCCTACTATGGTTAGATCTTTAGTTTTGCAATTTAATGAGCAAACAAAAATTCCACACGTAATGTGCGTCCATCAAAATGGAGAAAATAGTAAAACTTCTTATAAAAATTTCGTTGAAGATTTAAAATTAAAATATAAACTTGAATGGATACATAATCCAAAAAAACTCCATCAAGACGAGTGGTTTATTGAGCCGATAAAGTATCTCATAAGTCAGGGATGCGATTATCTATTTTGGGCAGAAGACGACGACTTATATTATTCCAATCACATAGAATCTTCTTTGGAAATGATGAAAAAAAATGGAGCGGATATGATCGTGCGAAATGTGTGCGATGTTGTTAAATTGTGGGAAAATAAATATGATGTAAAAAAAGATTCCAATTTTACTGCACACGCTGACATCGGTGTAACTTGTTCCATAGGATTTAATTCAAAATTTGCACAAGAATTTGTCAACGATTGTCTGAAAAATATAGAAAATAAACAAAATGGAAAAGAATGGATGCATTTTACCGACCAAGTTATTAATAGGATTACTGCGCCAAAGTTTAATAGATATGTGCATAATAAAACTTCGACGTGTTACGTCTGCCACGCGGGATCTTTTACTTCAAATGCATGGTTAGTCGAAAAATAAAATATTTTAAAATAATTAAAATTTATGTTTTTACTCGGAAGCATTCGAGGGGTTAAATAATAACTTTTTATAAAACACAAAAATGATATATATTTTATGTGCGTCTCAATATTTATAATCAAACGATACTTTATCATGGAGTATCGTTATATTAACAACTAATCAATGAGACGCAGTATTCCACCACGAGGAAACCCAGAAAAATCCGTATTTGGATTAATAGGATCATTATTTAGTTCCGATAATGCCAATGTATATATAAAACGAAGAGAAGACAGTAGAAATATAGGGTGGGGAAGAATAGGTGATTCTACCAATGTCGTCGATGATAATTCTGCACCTATTCCAACGCCGACCACGACTGGCCCAACGCCTACTCCAACGCCGACCACGACTGGCCCAACGCCTACTCCAACGCCGACACCGAGTTCTACGCCATCGTCTACGTCAACGCCGACTATCACCGCTTCTCCAACACATACACCGACACCTACTTCAACTCCAACTCCCACCGCTTCTCCAACACATACACCAACACCTTCGGCAACCGATCCAGAATTTTCTGTATAATCTATGCACGAGAAAATTTCAATAAATCAATCTCCCGAAAAAAAGGTATTTGGATTAATAGGTTCTAATGCATCGACCGATACCGGAAAATTTTATATTAAAAAATCGGACGATAGTAGAAATATTGGTTGGGAAGAAATTATACAGCTTCCAACTTCTACACCAACGGTCACACCGACTCAAACCAAAACTCCGTATCCAACTAGAACTCCCAGAACATCGCCAACTCCAACTGCTACTCCATCTACGACTCCTACACAAACTCCAACTTTTTCTGGAATTACTCCGACTCCTGTCACTAGTATACAATATACTATAATAGCAACTGCGGGTGGGGTGGCGGCAAGAACAGACGGTCCTACTCCGGTTGGAACAATATTGGTTGGTACCGGAACAATGATGCTTGTTGCTGAATTATTTTCCGGTTACTATTTTGCCGGATGGACTGTAAATTCTACTGGCGTAGGATTTACAAATCCATACTCGTTGGAAACTCAGGCATTTGGATTCAACACTTCGCAAAATGTAATAATTACTGCAAATTTTTTACCCGGTACACTTCCAATATACTGGATAAATGGAATACTTGGTAGAAGAGGTGTTTTAAATTTTGATTATATAGATGCATATGGAATAGAACAGAATTACGCAGAACTCCTCGGGTCAGAAGGAGAAGCCGTATCGCATGTTGCTTGCGGAAATAGAATAATTAGATCTTTATTGGGAACTGCATACTTGCCAGGTACTGTGTGTGGAGATTTGCCTCCTCCGCCAACTCCACCATATGTACCACCAACTTCTACTCCAACGCCAGGTGCTCCAACTCCTACGCCTACTCCCACCAACATTACTCCTACTGGAACTCCGGGTCCAACTCCCACACCGAGTACAGTTCCTCCGACACCAACTCCCAGTGGCACTGGACCTACCCCAGAACCTACGACTTCTCCTACGGAGACGCCTATAGTACCAACGCCAACTCCAAGCCCGACCGCAACAACTAGTCCAACTCCAACTCCAACACCGACTCCGACTCCGACTCCAACTCCAAGCCCAACACAAGTGTGTTCACTATATCAAGCAAACGCATATTTGGGGTCTGTAACTCTGTGGTGTTGCTCGGGTGTTGCCACGGTTGTAGTAAATGCCGGAGATATATACTGTCTTAGTGGGTCTGATTTTAAATCCGGATGGACTTTAATTTCAGTTGGATGTGCCGGTTGTTTTGTTAATTAAAATAATTTAGTTTGATTGAATTATTATTTATAACTTGTATATATACAAGAATATAGTAAATTAAATGTTATATGAGTTCGAATGGAAAAATCTTCATACAAATCGCCGCATATCGCGACCCTCAATTAGTCCCAACGGTCAAAGACTGTATAGCAAATGCAAAGCATCCAGAAAATCTTGTGTTTTGTATTGCCTGGCAACATTCGCCGGAAGAAAAAATTGACGAGATCAAAGATCTTCCTAATGTAAAAATTATCGATATTCCATATATGGAAAGTAAAGGCGCGTGCTGGGCACGTAATCAAATACAGCAGCAGTATGAAGACGAAGAATATACATTGCAATTAGATTCGCATCATCGGTTTGTTAAAGATTGGGACGACGTAATAATTGAAATGTATAAGCAGCTAAAAAAAATGGGACATAAGAAGCCATTGCTTACTGGATATATTCCGTCGTTTGACCCAGATAAAGATCCAGAAGGAAGAGTACAAACTCCTTGGAGAATGGATTTTGATAGATTTATTCCAGAAGGTGCTGTATTCTTTTTACCAGCGGCCATGGATAACTGGAAAGAACTATCTGCTCCAGTTCCTGCAAGGTTTTATTCTGCCCATTTTGCATTTACTACCGGAAAATTCTGCAAAGAGGTACCACACGATCCTGAATATTATTTCCACGGCGAAGAAATCAGTATAGCCGTGCGTGCATTTACTTGGGGGTATGATTTATTTCATCCACACAGAATAGTTGCTTGGCACGAATATACTCGTAAAGGAAGAACAAAGCATTGGGACGATCATAACGGAAATAATAAGACTAAAATTCCGGATAAGCTAGATTGGGGAGAAAGAAATTCTCTGTGCCATAGACGCAATCGCATATTGTTCTCGATGGATGGCGAAAAACACGAAACCATACAATGGGGTAAATATGGATTTGGAAAAGTAAGAACTCTAAAAGATTACGAAAAATACGCAGGGCTTCATTTTGGAAAACGTGCAGTTCAACAGGAAACAATAGACAAAGCATACCCTCCCAATAAATATCACAAATACAAGACTGAGAAAGAATGGGAAGATTCGTTTCTGCAAATATTTAAACATTGTATAGATCTTCAAACAAGTAGTTTTAAACTAAACGATTATGATTTTTGGTGCGTTGCCTTTGAACGAGAAGACAACAGCCAGTTGTACAGACAAGACGCTGATTTGGTCGAAGTCGAACGATTGTTAAAACAGGCCAAAGATCCAAACGGAGACAAATACATAAAATTGTGGAGAACATTCAACACTTCCGAAAAACCGCATCATTGGGTAGTATGGCCACACAGTAAATCAAAAGGGTGGTGTGATAAAATAACTGGAAAATTATAATTTATGGATTTTAATATATTGGTAAATAATGGATATAAATTTGATTCCATACTGGATGTAGGCGCCCATGCCGGTACATTCACATTTGGATGCAAGAAATTTTATCCAAATGCATACTACTATATGATCGATGGAAATCCTATTACAGAACAATATGTATCAAAGTCTGGAATAGATTATAAAATTGCATATCTGAGCGACACTGTGAAAGAAGCCATAGTTTACAAGACGAAACACAATTCTTTTAATACTGGTGATTCTTTATACAGAGAAAATACTAGATATTATAACGACGAGTCGGTAATAAAACAAAATATAAAAACAACCACCTTGGATGAAATTTTTAAAAATGAAAAAACTTTCAATTTTATAAAAATAGATAGCCAAGGCTCGGAGATGGATATTATAAACGGTGGATTAGAAATGTGCAAGCGAGCCGATGTTTTTTTGTTGGAGGCGTCTGTTTATCCATACAATACCGGTGCGCCCATGCTCAATATGCTACAACCATTTATGGCTGAACTAGGCTTTCCGTTTACAAAAATCGTATCAGACATTCATCATCCAGACCATAGAGAAGTACTTATACAACACGATATATTGTTTTCTAAACGGAGTATTATATGAAAATGGTTGTAGTTATTTGTCATTTTCAAGAAAGCTTGGAATGGATTTCCAAACTATCGCATCCTTATGTAATATATAATAAAAATCCAAAAAATTCGCAAAAATATAATAACAATATTCCGAATTTTGGCTACGATGCAATCGCATATCTAAAATACATAATTGACAATTATGACAATTTGCCTGACTATGTTTGTTTTTCTCAAGACAACCCGTTTGCCCATTGCCCTCCATTCTTAGAAAAAGTTAATAATTTTAAATTTGATGTAGATTTTTTGCCTCTCGGTATTACCTATATCAGAGACAACGATAATATGATAAACAGTGCAAAAAAATATGCAACCGATAATAATATACCAGTCACGCTACCTATCAAATTTAGTAGCGGGATGCAATATATAATCTCAAAAAACCTAATATTGAAAAATGACACAAAATTTTATAAAAAACTAATGTCAACGCTTCCTACCAATTCGGTTAAAACTGAAACAAATTACAATTTAGAATATCTATGGGCTTCTATATTTCATTTTAATGATGAATTAAAAGTTGCTGGAAATGGATGTGTTTAAATGAATACCGCATTGCTAGGATTATCCAACAATATATCTGCAAATATTAGCAAGATTGAATTGTGGAGCAAAAGTTTCAAAAAATATTGTAATGGAAAAGTGATACTGCTTTGTGCCAATTCTTCTGACGCGGAATTAAGGCAGTGTGAAAGTATGGGAATCATACCCATACCAGTTTCGGTAAAAGACACATGGTATATAAATCACGAAAGATTGAAACATAATTATGAGTTTTTAGAAAAAACGGACATCGATTTGATTTTGGTTACGGATGTATTTGACGTAGTATTTCAAGGCAATCCTTTTGAAAAAATGGATTCATCTAATTATGATATATTTGTTAGTGGCGAGGGCGTGCGCGTAGAACAAGAACCGTGGAATTCAAATAATATAAACAGCATTTTTCCGGAACATTTTAACAAATGTAAACCGACAGAAATCATAAACTCTGGGATTATTGCCGGTAAAAGAGATGCGTTGATTAAATTATTCAAACGTATGTATGAACTGTGTGAAGCCGGTTCAAACAACCACAACATTAAAGATCAAGCAGCATTGATAGTCATGGTTGCAAACAACCAAGTAGAAAAAATAAAAATATTTAACTTAAATGACGGATGGGCAATGCACTGCGCTGTAGCCGGTCCTACACAATTTTTTGAGAGTTGGGGGTTCAAGCACAATATAAAATATGGAATACCATACATACAGAATGGGTGGGTATTCACAAAAAGTGGAAATAAATATGATATGGTTCACCAATTTAACCGGATTCCAGCTTGGCACGAAGCAATAAAAAATAATATATGAATAATACAGCAACAGTATTGTGTACATATCACAAAACCTTTTCTGGCGATTGGTATAATAATATTATAAAGTTCAAAGAACAGAACTTTCCTATATTCGAATTGTTATTTGACAATCAGTTGAATATGACAAAGGAAGAAATTTCTTCCAAGTACCAAAATACACCAGCGTGTTTATTTAACGACGAGGTTTTTATAAAAAATAATTTTAATCGTCCTATAAGTACCAGACATAGATGGGGAAATCACCAGAACCCGAAATATTTCTATGCACACTTTAGAATGTTGTGTTATTATATACAAAATCCAAATTACAAGTACTATTGGTTTTTTGATGACGACGTTAGTTTTGAAGGAAATTTAAAAGAACTATTAAATGATTATGAATCATACGCGGACGACTTTATAGCAATTCAAGTTTTTAAAAAAGATAATTATCAAGAATTTCCTATGGTCAGTGTCGCGAACAGACGTATGGGCTCTGGTGGAAATTGGTTAGGCTTTGCTCCTGGACCCGGCGATAATTACAAATCTTGTCAAAAACACATGGGAAGTTTTTTTCCAGTTGTTAGATTTTCTAATAGAGCAATGAATCATTTACTCGAATTGAATAAACAGGGATTTTATGGATATTCGGAAGGATTTGTACCCACCGCGTTGGCAAGTGATGGATTTTCTGTTGCGAGTATGCTCGACGAACACGATAAATATTTTGTTCATACAAAATCAAATTGTATATTAAAGCATAAGCACGCAGAATTTACTTGGTCATGGATATAACATTTTGCACATTTTATTTCGACATAGACAGAAAAAATTGGAAACATTTTACTGTATCCAACGAGATGTATATGGGATGGTTTGATAATTTATTATCATTGGACATAAATTTGTATATTCTCACGGAAAAAAAGTTTGTAGATAGAATAATGAGAACCCGTCTAAAAATAGATCCAAGTTTAAAAAAAACTATAATAAAAGAAACCACCATAGACGATCTCACGGCACACAAATTATACAATCAAAAACTCGAAGAACTGATGTTTTCGGATCAGTTCAAAAGCATAATACATCACCGAGATGTACCGGAAATGTCTAAACCTCTTTATAATGTATTGATGTTCAACAAAGTTCATTATCTGGAGGAAGTGTTGAAGATTAATCCATTTAATACAGAATACTTTAGTTGGGTTGATGCGGGATTTATCAGAAGCTCTTCGGAAGTTGAAAGCGTCAAGCGATGGCCAGACCCATCCAAACTATTATTGTTAAAAGATAAAATAAAATTTTTCTGTATAAACCCCAATGTCGTGAAAGATTTGAAAAAAGATGTAAGTAGTGTAAAATATCATTTACTTTCGCAGATGAGATTCTTGAAAGGTACCATATTTTTTCTACACAAAGACTTGATTTCTCCGCTGAAAGATAAATTTGATTTTTATGTAAACGATAGTATAAATAAGGGATTTATTGGAAGCGATGAAAAGATATTTGATTTATGTTGTGTCAACAACCCAGAAATGTTCGATTTATACCAATGTAATTGGAGAGAAGAACTTAAACTATTTTCCGAAAATTATACTAAACCGAGTAAAGCCGAATATATTGTATCGATTGAGTGGACAGAAAGCGACATAGAAAAATCAAACGATTATCAATTTTGGTTTTTCTGTATAGAAGATGCCCAAGGGCAATCTATTATGAGAGAAGATTATCAAGTGTTTTCCGAAGAAGATTATCAAAAATTTAAAAATCATAAAAAGACATACAAGATCGTGTCAGACCGTAAACCAGAAAATTTTGTTATATGGCCTGTATCAAAATCTAAAGGGTTCTTGAGATACGTAAGACACCCGGTTAAACATATTATAAATTGACGATTTGAATTTAGATGCTATGTTGTATTCATATCATTTATGAATAAAACACTACATACAGGTTCAGATTTGACAGAAAATCAAGTTCAGGAAAATTACGAATACTTTCTCGAATTTTTGAAGGAAAAGTTTAGCGGAGATAGACTCGAAAAGTTGTTGAATATGTACGCCGAGAACAATCTTGGATTGCAACTAGCAACCGCACCGGCGTCTGGAAAAAAACAATATCATAACGCTTATATTGGAGGATATATTCATCACGTACTTGATGTAGAACGTGCAAGTCGCGGAGTGCAGAAGCTATATGAAACTCTTGGCGGCGAGATTGATTATACAGAAGAAGAACGTATTATGGCGGCGTTGCATCACGATTTGGGAAAACTTGGAGATGAAACTGGCCCATACTATGTTCCAAACACAGACGAATGGACGATGAATAAGCAAGGATTGCTATTCAAGAATAATACAAAAAATCAGTTCTGGAAAGTTACGGACAGAGCATTATATAATCTACAGCGGTTTGGTATTGTGCTTACTTGGAAAGAAACATTGGCGATCAAGTTGTCTGATGGAATGTATGATGAATCGGCTGAATTTTATCTAAAGACATATGACCCAGACAAGGGTCTAAAGAACAATCTTGCTCGTCTTATTCACGTTGCAGACTATATGGCGTGCAACGCTGAACACGATATAGCAAAAAATATCTAAAATGAAGTTGTTTGATTTTGTAGATTACGCAGCATACATAAATTTAGATAGGCGGCTAGACAAAAGAATAGCCATTGAAAAACATTTTCAAGAATTGGGCATATTGCAATATGTAAATCGAATATCTGCAATAACGCCAGAAAAATTGGTACAAATGCTAGGCATGCCCGGTATTATACCGGAAAACGTAAAAATGAAAGATGATTTCAATGCGCATTGTTGTTGGGTGTCTCACGCAATAGGAATTGGTCATGCTCAACGGCTTTTTTGTAAAAACGCACTTATATTCGAGGATGATGTGTTTTTTTATACAAACGATTTTTATAATCCCTTGGATTTGATTTCTTCTGCCTTGGTGCAACTAAAAAATATAAAAGAATGGGATGTAGTTTATTTGGGTGGATTTGCAGACCCACATAATAAATTATCAACCTATGAATTGGTTTCTCCAAACTTAATGAAGGTCGAACAGGTTTATGGTGTGCACGCAGTATTGTATAATCATACCATATTTCAAAAACTATTAGACGATGTTATTAATTTTGATATAAACAAACCTCCATTGCCTGCGGACGAGTATTTAGATAGAGAGTTTAAAAATAGATACATGATATATCCTATAGCCGCAATTCAAAGAGACGATTTTGTTAGCGATATATCAAGTGGGGAGCGAAGAGATTATAATATGCCAGGCAAATGGGTAGAATCTTATAAAAGATTTCAGAAAAAATTGAAAATAGCATTTTGAGACACCTCGTCTCAAGCGTGTGACAAAACGGAGCACCAGTTTGGTGCTCTTTTTTGTGTCTTCATAGGTAAACAGTGTGACATACCGGTTGGCACGTAGTTTGCATATATATGTGCCATCGGTGCCCATAATGGGGCCGATATAAACAAAGGATACAAAAATATGAGTACACTAAGCAGATACACACGGGATGAGTTCCTCACCCCATTTGATCGTCTATTTGACGATGTTTTCAACAGTTTCGGCGTAACACCTTACGCCGGATCTTATACCAAGAACAGTTACCCAAAAGTAGATGTTGTTGAATATGATGACAAGTATGTTCTTGAAGCGGATGTTGCTGGATTAAGCAAAGAAGATGTTTCTGTAGATCTTGAAGGCGACACGCTTGTAATACGAGGAGGTAAAAAAACTAACAATGAAAACACAACTAAAGGAAAGTACCTATATAAAGAAATTAAGCGTTCTAGTTTCACGCGCTCGTTCAGCGTGGGCGAAGGCATTGACAAAAATAAGATCAAAGCCGACTTCACAAACGGAACAATAAAAGTTGATCTTCCTAAACTGAAGATCGAGGAGCAAAGACCAAAGACACACAAACTGTTATAATGCCCTTGACAAATATACAACAGTATATAGTCTAATGAAAGTGGTTATGGTTGTCAGTGGCTCCACAAACTGACTGGTGGAGGGTGATAAGTCCATCACCCCTAAAGCCCCGCATTTTTGCGGGGCTTTTTATTATCTTGACAAAATGCTGCCTATCATCAATATAGTCCAAAATGAAGAACTATATCAAGATACTTTTTTATATACTTGCATTATGCAGTATGGCATATGCGCAAGATGTTAGTCCGGTTGCTAAAGTTGGTCAGACTGTCACCTTTGATGTTACCGCCACCGGAACAGCCCCGTTTACATATCAATGGAAAAAGGGGGGAACGAATATTGCCGGTGCAACATCTATATCATATGTGTTAGCGAATGTTACAATATCAGATTCCGCCGCTTATACGGTAGAAGTTAGCAACTCGTTAGGAAGTAGTCTTTCAAATATTGCAACTTTGAGTGTGGTCAATCCGCCCGTTTTTACACTACAACCAGTTGCTACTAACACATCTGTCGGCCAATCTTTTACGCTATCGTCTCTTGCCACGGGCGACTCTCCACCAACATATCAATGGTTCAAGAATAATGTCGCTATAACTGGAGCAACATCTGCTACATATACAGTATCATCGGCAGTTCTTGCTGACGCGGGCACATACAAAGTATCAGCAAGTAATACTGTTAGCGGAACAGTAGTGTCTACGGACAGTAATGCGGTGGCAGTTACTGTCATAGAAGTTTTGGTGCCGCCCACATTTACTACGCAACCCGTCGCCGCAACAGTAAATCTTACACAGTCATTTACACTATCGGCATTAGCGACTGGCACTCCAACTCCAACATACCAATGGTATAAAGATAACGTCGCTATAAATGGAGCAACATCTACATCATATACCGTAAATTCTGCTGTCAGTGCCAATGGCGGCGATTATAAGGTTGTTGCCACCAATACATTAAACGGAGCATCCAGTTCAGTTGACAGTAATATAGTAACAGTAACCGTAGTTAGAACACTTGCGGCACCAGTATTTACTGCTCAACCATCATCCGTGAGCATTGATCTCAATCAATCATTTACATTATCTGGGTTGGCTACTGGTACACCAACTCCAACATATCAATGGTACAAAGATGATGTTATTATAACAGGAGAAACTTCTAGATCATATACTGTGAGTACCGCTGCTAGTGCAGACTCTGGTGCGTATAAACTTAGAGCAACCAGTACTATAGATGGTGTATCCAGTTTTACAGACAGCAATACAGCAACAGTAAACGTTGTTAGAACATTAAAGGCACCTATCTTTACCGTTCAGCCTGTTGCTACAAGTGTTGAGTTTGGAAATACACTTACACTGTCGTCCTTCGCATCAGTATCGGTGTATTATTATACTGTTGGTACAGACAATAATATCTATGAAATCAGCGATACTGGAACAAAAAGGGCTGTGCGAGATGTGTCTACTCTTGTAGGTGCTACATCAACAAACGCAATAAACGGAATAGCGTTTGATACTAACCGAGGTCAAGTATTTTTTGCGGCACCTAATCCGAGTGGAAGTGGTGTAGCGTCTCTGTGGTATTGGAACCAATCCGCCAATTCTACACCAGTCAATTTGGGACAATTGACCACCAGCCGACCAGATAACGGAGCATATTGGAATAATGCTTATTGGTATATTATGCCGGGTACACATATGCTGGTACGAGTTGCATTACAATATGACGGGGCAGGAACCCCCACAATGGTTTCTAATGGCATTTCGTCAGCTACGCTCACGGGCGGTATACCTACAACAAACAACAATTATATTGGAGACATAGCCATTACTAGTAATGGTACATTATATGCCACTACTTCCAACGGTTCTATGTTTTATAATCTGACTCTGCCGTCTGGTCCGTTAAGTGGCACTATAGCTGCCACCAATATAGGCACAGTTGGTTCTCCGATAATAGCCAGACTTCAAATCACCTTCGGTCCAGCCGGTTCAACGTTGTATGGTCAATCCTTTGACAATGGTCAGTGGTATACAGTAAACACAGCCAACGGTATATTAACACCACTATCATTCAGTACGCTCCTCAATGGAGGAACGACTGGCTTTCAGGATATAAGCGGCGTGTCCGCAACACCTGCCCCGCCTGTTACAGATTCTGGAGCAGGTACAATATCATATCAATGGTATAGAAATAATGTGGCTATATCTGGTGCTACATTATCGACATACACCGTATCGCCAGTCGTAATAGATACTGGCGGCACATACAAAGTTGTCGCCACACGTACCTTTGATGGAATGACTAGTTCAACTGAAAGTAGTTCGGCACTTGTTACTGTTACAGGTATTTCGGCGCCAAGTAATGTAAGAATCATTATACGTTATGGTCCATAATACAACTTCGGGGGTTGTTTTTTTTATACGATTGACAACCTTAGTTTTTATCGTATATTACTTTCATGGATCTTGGTTTTCATAACATAAACGGGTTAGAAATGCTCAAGAAGATTGACAGCAAGTCTGTTGATCTTGTATTGACCGACCCGCCTTATATTATCTCCAAGAAAACTGGTATGGATGCTTTGTTCAATGCCGATGATGCCACTAAAGACAAGGCGAAGTATGGCAGCAAGTATGCTATACAAACAGATTATGGTGAATGGGATAGCAACTTTACTTTAGAAAATCTCGAAGAATTTATCAAGGAGTTTAGTCGCATATTGAAGAATGGTGGTTCGTGTATCATCTTCTTTGATCTTTGGAAGATTGAGACACTAAGCAAGCTGCTTGAAAAGCACAAATTTGGTAAGCTGCGTTTTATTGAATGGGTAAAAACCAATCCCGTTCCTATCAATTCCAAGGCAACATATCTTAGTAATGCTCGTGAAATCGCCATTTCTTGTGTAAAAGGAGGCAAGGCTACGTTCAACTCCGAATATGATAATGGCATTTATAAGTATCCTATTTATCAGGGCAAGCGTGAGATTGATCGTATCCATCCTACTCAAAAGTCGCTTGAACTATTTGAGGATCTTGTCAAGAAGCATACTAATGAGGGTGACGTTGTAGTTGACCCATTTGGCGGCTCTGCCACAACATATATCGCTTGCCAACGTCTAAACAGAAAGTGTTATAGTTCCGAGATTAGTAACGATTATTATGAAAAGTGCCAGACACGAATAAAATGGCACGAAGATAATAAAACTGCCGAAAAAGCAGAGTTCTTTGACGCTACTGTGTAAGATATTACCCCAAATCAAAAGTTTGGGGTTCTTTTTTGTATATATGATATTTATTATAACATGAATATCTTAGCATTTTTAGTATTATTAAGCGGCATAGCAATATCAATCTGCGGTGCTTATTTTAGCATCATAGGATTGAAGCTGCTTTTTGTTGGCGGCGGGTTGTCTATTATTATAATGGGAACTGCTCTTGAAATTGGTAAAATTATTACTGCCACGTTTCTAAAACAAAAGTGGAAAGAAATAGGATGGTGGATGAAATCATATATGTTGCTTGCCACATTGTTTCTGATGGGCATAACTTCCATTGGTATATATGGATATTTGAGTGCTGGATATACAGCAACATCTATTGCTGTTCAGGGATATGAACAAAACATAGAATCTAATAATACCAAGATAGCAGAGTTTGAGAAAGAAATAGAAACTATCAAGAAGTCTGATTATAACTCAGAAGAAATAGCAGGCATTGATGCTAACAGAAAAAAGTTCATAGAACAAAAACTACAAGTTGTAGCACAAAAAAATCAACAAATAGAAAGTATTCGTAAATCAGCAAATACAACACAAGATGCTTCGGCAGATATAGCAGCGGCAAAGCAAGCCCTTGAAATATCCAAATCTTCAACCGATACTGATATAGCCAGAGAGCTTGAGCAGATAAAACTATTCAATGCCAGATTGGAAATATTAGACAAAGAAGTTCAGAAATGGATGGACCAAGGTACAGGTGGGCTGTTTGGTAAAAATGGACTAAACCAAGCCAGAGTTGTAAAAGAAGGTCAAGCAAAAGAACGTGCCGAAATAGATGAAAAGATAAAATCATCACAAGACAGAATAACCAAACTGCGTGAGCAATATGCGTCGCAGATGAAGGAATACAACGACCGTGTAGCAGCAATAGAAACTAGAAGCAAAGGTCAGCGTGGAGATATAGAAGCAAACGTCAAGAAACTTGAAAAGGATATTGAAGAAATAATGGCGTCCATAGACGCATACAACAAAGAGTCTGACAATAAAGTGTCATCGCTAAACAGCAAAAAAGATGAACTGGCAGATGCTGGAAAGAAAAGGGTAATAGAATACCAAAATGAAATACAAGCATTACGTAATCAAAACACAGATTATAAAGACAAGATAGTAAAAACAGACGTAGGCACATTCAAGTTTATTGCCAAGAGCCTTGGCGTACCATTAGACACCGCAGTAAATTATTTCATATGGTCCATCATGCTTGTGTTCGATCCTCTCGCTGTATGTTTGATTTTGGCATATAATACATTGGTAGGAAAAAAGAAAGAACAGATTTTACCAGTTGCTACGCCAGTTATAACGCCAACTCCAACGGCTACACCAGAACCAACAATGTTGCCGTCTCCTACTCCTTCTGCTACTCCAGAGCCAGCACCAGATCCTACGCCAGAACCTACTCAACAAACAGAACAAAAAGATCCGTATAACGAACAACTACAAACCAGAATAGAGCCACCTCCTGCACCAAACGAGCCATTCTTGAGAGATTATGAACGCTTTAGTCGTCCTAATCCATAATTTGTTTTATTATAAGTTGACAAAATAAAACTATTCAATATATATGTGAATTGTAAAACAAAAAATTCACATAGTATGAGTTATAAAATAGTCAAGGATAAAGATTTTCTACATAAGCCAACAACACCTGTATCTTCTATTGAAGAGGGTCAAGAAATAGCAAACAAGCTTATAGAAACTTTAGATAGTTTGCCTCACGGTGGAGTTGGACTATCTGCTAATCAAATAGGAATACCAAAAAGTGTTTCTGTTATTAGAGCCAGAAAAGATCAACCGCCGGTTGTGTTGATGAATCCTGTTATAACAGAAGTTAGTAACGAAAATATCATTTATCTTGAGGGTTGCCTAAGTTTGCCGGGCAAGAGTTGTAATACGATGCGTAAGTTGAAAGTAACCGTCAATACTCTCAACCACGCCAATCCCATCCCATTTGGTCCAGATACAAATCCGCCAACAGAAAAGAGTGTATATGACGATGTTGGTATATTAGAAACAATCTGCGTTCAACACGAAATCGACCATCTAAATGGCAGACTAATGATTGATCCTGGCGTCAAGTTCATCAAGCCGGTAGAAAAAAAGGTAAAACACGGCAGAAATGATAAGGTTGTTGTAGAAAAAAATGGTGAAACACAATATATAAAATACAAGAAGGCATTAGAACTCGTTGAACAAGGATGGAAGATACTATGAACATTGACCCAGACAACATAGAAGAAGTAAAAGAACTATTAGAATATGCTCTTGATAGCCGCAGTTGGCCATCAGTAGAAGAAGCGTTGGGAATCATCAAAGAAGAACTTGGATATGATCCTGACGAAGATGAAGAAGAGGAAGACGAAGAATAATAATCTTTATGTGGTTACTAATAACTCTGCTGGTTATATTCTTCCTAACGACTTGTGCGTTGGGATATGCGTGCTATAATCTACTCAAAAAGATGGAAGTATACGAAGAGTGGCTTGATATGTTTAGAGGCGAAGTGTCTGATGTATACAACAGAATAAAAGCAGTAGATGACAGAAACTTGTTTGAGAAGGACGATGATGTAGGATTTGTGTTTTCTGAGATCGTAAAGATAATCAAAGAGTTTGACGAGAAGATAAAATAATATATGAAAAAAAAGAAACTGAAGAATGCTAAAAAAACAAAGCTCGTCAAAAAGGTAAAACGAGTAGCGTCCAAAAATATAAAAAAGGTAAAAAAGGTCAAGAAGCAGCCAAAAATAAAAAAGCAGATTATTGTTCCGGTTGTAATAAATGATACGCCGATTGAACCAAAGAAGCGACCAAGGGGGAGACCAAAAGGTGCCAAGAATAAGCAAAAAGACGGCACACCAAAAGTATCAAATGTGTATTTTACTCCAGAAACAGAAGCAGCCATCATAGCATACAACCAAGCAACAGATTCCAGAGAAAAAGATAGAATATACAACGACCATATTCAACAAGCGTTCTTTAAGATAGCAGAAAACGTTTATAACACATTCAAATTTAGTTATGCGGATGTCAGCCCTCTTGAAATACAAAAGCAGGCTATATCGCATATGGTGGCTAATATAGACAAATATGAGCCAGGCAAGGGTAAGGCGTTCAGTTATTTCAGCATTGTTGCCAAGAACTGGTTTATTTTAGATAATAATACAACATATAAGCGGTTCAAGAAGCACGTTGAAATATGTGAGCAAGCAGGCGATGCTGGTGAGTTTGTTGTAGAGCCAGAACACGAAAAGCAAGAAAGCGAAACACGCGAATTTATAGCACTAATGGTAGATTACTGGGATAAGAACGTGCATAAGATGTTCAACAAGGAAAAAGACCTAAAGATTGCTCACGCTGTTATAGAAATATTCAGAAACGCTGACCGTATTGATGTATTTAACAAAAAGGCACTTTATTTATATATACGAGAAATCGCCGACTGCCAAACGCAGAAAATCACTAAAGTCATCAATAAAATGAAGGCCACCCAGCAAAACATCGCTGAAGAATATCTAAATCGTGGCACAATCAGCGGAGCAAAAATCTAAATATATATTATAAATACTATTTATAGTCATGGATAATGACATAGAGATTTTTAAGGGTAAAAACTTTTCTGACCTGTGTAAAGACATCGTCAAAAACAGCGAAGAAAAGAAGAATCAGATAGATATTCTGATTACCGATCTACGTGAAATGATAAAAACCATCAATGATGCCACCATGATTGTGCCATTATTGAAAGAATATTTTGATGTTGGTGTAAGAAATGACGAACAACTCATCAAACTTGCTGCGATTATACAGCGATTAATGAGTGGCAAGGGTGGAGCAGAAGGCGAAGGTGGTGGCATGTTGCTAACAGAAGAAGAACGCAAGCAGTTGATGGCTACCGTAGAAGAAACCGCCAAACAGTTACAAAAACCAGAAGTAGCCGAAAAGAAGGTTAAATAAATTATGGCTTATAACATAATAGATAAACGTGCAGAGCAAAATGTCAAGCAAGACGACATGCTTGCCTCCAAGCGGTTTGTCATAGAAAGAAAATCGGATTCAAATTTCTTTTATGAAATGGAAGAAGCGGTGGTTTTGGACGTTGTAATGGACGAACAGCATCCCGTTGTACAAAATTCCAACTTAGACGAAGCAACTTGGCCTCCAAATTTTGATGGTAGTGCCCCGAGCAACGGAGAAAAAGACTATTCGTGGATAGGAGCAATACGATTTAGATTTTTAATCAGCGAAGTAAATACAGAAAAAGATGTACTAAATTGGGCATTTCCGATGGAAAACACGGGTATAGTAGAATACCCGTTGATGAATGAAATCGTTGTCGTCGGAAAATATAGAGATCAATATTACTATACAAAAAAACTTAATGTAAATTACACAATAAATGCAAACGCGGATTTTTCTGCTGAAAAAAAAGCTGGACTTGTCGCGGAAAATGTAAATACGTTCGCAAATGATAGGCCATTTTCTGGACCAGAATCGCAAATAAATTTTTCTGGTGGGGGTGATTATACTGGCGTATTGGGTAATTATTTTAAATTTAATCCAAAAATACGTGGTTTGAAAGTGTACGAGGGGGACACCATAGTTCAATCGAGATTCGGCTCATCTATACGGTTTGGGGCGTATGATGATAACCGAGGGAACGACAAAGGCTTGGGTGATTACGAGGATCGTGGTGGAAACCCCATGATTTTAATACGAAATCGGCAGGCTACCGTAACGATTCCGCAAGGCCAGAACGGAAAAGGATATACCGTAGAAGACATAAATAAAGATGGCTCTTCTATTCATATAACCTCCGGAAAAACAAAATCAAGGTTTGTTCCTCCAACATCAAAACCTATTATAAGCGGTAAAAGAATTCCAAAAGATTTACCAAAAGTATATGATGGAGACCAAATTATAATAAACAGTGATAGAATTATAATGTCTTCTAAGGCAAATGAAATGTTATTTTTTTCCAAGAAAAGAATAGCACTTGTATCTGATACGGAGGTCACATTGGATTGCACCAAGCGCATGACTCTTACTAGTATGAAAAGTGCAACGATAAATGCACCCAGAATTTATCTCGGCGATCACGCAAAGCCTTATCAACCCGCATTGCTAGGAAAAGCAACCGCCGATTGGTTGGATCAACTTTGTGATTGGCTGCTCATAAACGTGAATTTACAAATTCAAATACTTACAACAACCATGACCCATTTTCACATGACAAAAGTTGGTCCAACCACAGCCGCACTTCCTCCGGAGCAAGTATTATGGGCGACTCAACTAAAAAGTCTAATAGATTCTCAAGTAGTTTTAAAAACACATCAAGCCAAAGCAAGTACACTACAAAGTACCCGCGTGTTTGTATCTGGTGGACCCGATTAACATGGCACAATCATTATCAATAGTTGCTTCTCCCGCCAGATTTACTCCCGCCGTTTCTACGGGAAGACCATCCGTGTCTGTAGGAGTTAGCTCTTCTGAAAATTCTCCTCCACGGGCGAGTGTGTCGGCGGGTGTAAATATTTCTTCGTCTGGAAGAGTTTCCGTATCAAACGTCGCATTAAATATCGTCACGGCACCTTCTAATGCTAGACCAGCAACCCCAGATGAACAAGGCAACGTTAGAGTTGGAGCAGCAGAAGCATTAACCGCCGGATTATCTGTTGCTTCTATGATACGTAGCGGAGGTCCAAGGGACGCATTATCTATAGCGGATGCGGCTGCACAGAGTCTTGGAGTAAATACAAATATGTCTGCTACACAAGCTATAAATACATTGGCTCCAAACCTTCTAAGTGGAATTACAAATGAAGTATCAAGTACTATTGCTCAAGCTATTTCTGGCATAGAATTTCCAAAAATTCAATTTCCTGGATTGGGTCAGGTAACACTAGTACTTGGAGCAGGGCCGCAATGGCTGATAGATAGAGCATTGTCGAAGGTAGCGATACCTCCATTTGTGCCCGGATTAACTTTTAATCCCGCGATGGTTGGTGCAGCAATAAGTTTGATAAAAATAATAGCATCTGGAAATCTGGGAAATGCGGCCAAATTTATATTAGAAGATCTGGTGGAAGACATAAAAGAACAATCTGGATTGGCTGAGTTGGAAGATCAAGTCAGGGATCAGTTGAATGAAATACAAGGATTTGTGGATGATGTTGAAAACATAAGAAAAAATGGAATAAATTTACAAATAGAAGCAAATTTAAACTTGCTTGATTCGGCTGAAAATCAATTTGTTGACAACTATAATAGGCAAAATCCTCCACAAACTATAACCGATGAGGATGGAAATGTGAAAGTTGTGACTGCGCCTCCTCCAGACACATCCGCATTTACCAAATTCAAAGAATCGATGAAAGAAGTGGGTAATATAGTAGCAAGCCCTGCGGTCCAGCTTACCTCAAATGTATCCAATGCAGCTTTTCAGTTTGGAGAAAACGTAAGTAATACAAGCTTTGGAGGAACGGCATCTAGAATAGGAACTACTCTATCTTCAGCCGCCAAGGCAGATGCCAGAAATTTATCAACCATAGTATCATTTTCTTCACCAGACTCCAGAACTCCTACACCAACTTCGCCGCCAAATGGATGATTATTTAAAATAACATATATTTATATAAAGAACCATATATATGAAAAAGAACGAACTAGTAGATATTATAAGAACTATTGTAAAAGAAGAAGTGCATAGCGCGCTTCCACAACTATTGATGGAAGTGCTTGCAGAAAAAATGAGTGAAAACTCGGCGGCAATACTTGAGTCAAAAAAGCAACAAGAGCAAGCCTCAACAAGAAAACCAAATTTTAACGTTGGATTGGAAGAGCCAGTAAAAAAGCAGGCAGTTCAAGCACCTAAAATTTTTACAAAAAATCCATTGTTGAATCAGGTATTGAATGAAACGGTTGGCGGAATACCAACAGAAGAACAAACTTCCGTTGCATCCGCATTGGATGTCATCAAAACTTTACCAAAAGATGTTTTGAACGAAAACAAGGAAGTTGCTGCGGTAGCAAATGCATTGAATAGAGACTATTCAAAACTCATAAAAGCCGCCGATGCTAAGGCAAAGGCTAAACGACCTTTATAAAATAGATGGCAGCAGTAACACAAACTTTCGGCGTAGTTCTTCCCATTGCGCATGGACCTCAAGGATTTTTTAACCAAAGTTATAATGTATTGGAACAGATAAAAACCAATATTAAAATGCTATTGCTGACAAAAAAGGGAGAAAGAAGAATGAACCCAGAGTTTGGTTCTTCTTTGTGGGAGTTATTATTTGAAAATTTTTCAACAGATGTAACTCCGATTATAAGTAATACAATAAAAAATGATATATCCAGGTGGATGAATTACGTAGAAATTTCAGATATAGAACTAAACACAGACCAGCCTGAAAATTCTTCAAGATATGTAATATCTGTAAAAATATTATTCACGGTTCCTAGCATCGGAATTAATAGATTGCAGACTGTAGAAACATCAATAATAACAAATAGTATATGATACTGAATACTCCAAAGTCATTTAAACCGGATAAAAAAGATATTCAATATCTAAACAAGGATTTTTCGCAATTGAAAGAGTCCTTGATGGAATTTGCCAAGACGTATTATCCCACTACCTATAGAGATTTTAGCAGTCCGTCGCCGGGAATGATGTTCATAGAAATGGCCGCGTATGTCGGCGATGTCTTGTCTTATTATATCGATTACCAATTCAAAGAATCAATGTTGGTAAATTCCGAAGAAAGAAAAAATATCATTGATGCGGCCAAATCGATTGGCTATAAAGCAAAAACTACCACTCCATCGGTGACAAGATTGGATGTATATCAACTTGTACCGTCCAAAGCGAATGATAGCGGAGAAATGGTTCCAGACTTTAATTATTGCCAAATAATAAAAGCTGGAATGACCACGGTGAGTGATAGTGGAATTACGTTTTTAACAAATTCTCCGGTAGATTTTACAGTAGATACAAAAAATGATCCATTGGAAGTTTCCGTATTTCAACGTAATACAGTAGGACAGCCTGAATTTTTTGTATTGAAAAAAAGTGTTGATGCGTTTTCTGGTCAAATATTGACAAAAACCGTATCGGTGTCTTCTCCCGTACCTTTTTTGAAAATATATCTGGACAATCCTAATGTGGTTGAGGTGTTGGACGTTTACGACGCGGACGGTAACAGATGGTATGAAACGGAATATCTAGCACAAGACCTCGTACCCGTAGATTACGAGAATATTTATAAAAATGATATATCTTTATCTGCAAACAGAGATACAACTCCATTTTTATTAAGGTATTTACGCACATCAAAACGTTTTGTTACTGGTGTAGATGCCGATAATACTACATTCTTAGAATTTGGTTCCGGTATAAACATCAAAGACGATGAATTGATTATACCAAACGCATTTACGGTAAATAAACCTACAACTTTTAGAGCAGAAAATATTGCATATGATCCATCAAATTTTCTTTCGTCCAAAGCGTTTGGACAGGCTCCATCAAATACGGTATTAACTATACGGTATGTTGTTGGTGGTGGAATAGAAAGCAATATAAATTCAAACGCAATAAAAAACATAAGCGCGGTAGAATTTTTTGGAGACGTAACTGCGATGGGTGAAATGGAATTGAATTTAACAAACTTAGTCCGTCGTTCCGTTCGAGTAAATAACCCAATACCGGCAACGGGTGGAAAAGCCGCAGAAACGAACGATGAAATTCGTAATAATGCACTGGCATATTTTGCCGCTCAAAATCGCGCAGTAACGCAAGGAGACTATGAAGTCAGAACATATGCAATGCCATCTAAGTATGGTTCTATCGCTAAGGTATATGCAGTAACGGATACCCAGTTGGACATATCGAACATACAAGCGCAGCCTTCATCTATACAAACAGGAAGTTTGGCCCCAGGAACAGTAAATATTATAAGACAGGATAAAAACAACCCATTTGCCATCAATTTATACTTGCTATGTTATGACAACAATCAGCGATTGATACCTACTAACGAAGCAGTACGTACTAATTTAAAAAACTATCTAAATCAGTACAGAATGCTTACAGATAGCGTGAATATGTTGGATGGATATGTCATCAATATTGGCGTAGATTTTAGCATCATTGTTTATAAAAACTACAATAAGCGTGAAGTTCTTGCTAATTGCCTAACACTGGTGCAGCAATATTTCGACATAAACAATACTAAGTTCTGTCAGCCAATCAATCTTAGCAGACTTGAGTTAGAAATTGCCAAAGTAGATGGCGTTCAGTCCGTAACTCAGTTGCGTGTAAAAAATCTTACACTAAAAGATGGCGATTATTCTCAGTATGAATATGATATTGAAAAGGCTACGATAGATAAAGTTATATATCCATCCATAGATCCATCGGTGTTTGAAGTACGTTTTCCAACTAAAGATATAGTAGGCAGAGTAGCATAAATATATACAGAATATCTGTTGGGTGTTTATATTTATAAAGTAAAGAAATATATAAATGCACTACTTTTTATATCCAACAAAAGACACGTTTATAACCAACTATCCAACCTATATGTACAAAAATATGGGTTTGGACGAACTGTTAGAAGTTGAGAAGCGGGTCTCTGGCTATAGTTGTTCAAGCACAAGTACATTTCCTGTATTGGTTTCTTATACCAGTTCAAGTATAGAACTATTGAATGGACCAAAATCGGCGTCTTTTGATTCTGGTTCTACGGATCCAAGAATAGTATCAAGTTCATATAAAGATGTATCTGGTCCAACTACTGTGGGTGCTGTTTTATCACGAGCACTTTTACATTTTGACTTATCTACCATATCGCAATCTATAGCGGCGGGAACAATTACAAGTCCTAAGTTCTTTTTGAACTTGAAGATTTGTGAGTCGCAAGAAGTGCCAATCCGCTATTCGCTTGCCGCATATCCTGTTTCACAGTCTTGGGCGATGGGAACTGGATACAAATATGACGGAGCATCAACTTCAGATGGAGCAAACTGGAAGTTTTATAGTGCCGACCAACTACAAAAATGGTGGAATACTGGGTCTCTGACCGATTGTAGCGGAGGCGGTGTATGGTGGATGGATAGTGCTTCTATAGCATCTGGTTCTGGATATGCCGAGTATCCAAACATAAGCCAATACAACCCATTCCCGGATTGTCCTACAAGCAGTTATGTTCCGCCAGTTTCGTCCAGCATAATATCGACAGGTTCATATGCTTGCTATCAATACTTTGATTATCAGACATCCGATGTAAGAATGGATGTTACTCCAATAGTAAATGCTTGGCTTACCAGAGCAATACCAAACGAAGGTTTCATATTGATGCACGCAGACGAGTCAAGTTCTGTGGATTATGGATCATTGAAGTTCTTTAGCAAAGAAACCAACACAATATACTCACCATATCTTGATGTATGCTGGTATGATTCCACCATCAATACTGGCAGTGCGGATGCTATACAACTACGCGACGCTGTAGTAAATATGAAGAATATGGCCAAAGAATATAAGTTTGGTTCTATTATTCGCATGGATGTCGCCGCAAGACAGAGATACCCAGTAAAGACATTTACTAATAGATTCTCCGACTATCTTTCCCCATACTATCTACCATCATCCAGTTATTACCAAATCAAGGACGCAGAAAGCGAAGAAACAATACTTCCATACGATGATTTCACTCGTCTAAGTTGTGATCCAACAGGAAACTATTTTATGCTTGATACAAGCGGACTTGCATCTGAACGATACTACAAGGTTGAAATACGTTCAGAACAAAGTGGGTCTATATTGACCTATACTATTCCAACAACATTCAAGATTTCTAGATGAAAGCCAACCCAAATCTAACTGGATATAATCAAGCCGATGTAGAAAGTTTATTGAGCACCGGTTATATTGTACCAAATATAGACGAGTATTCTAATCTAATCATACAAAATGTTACTGGTCAGTTGTATAGTTCTTCCATAAGCATAGAGTTGAAGAACGTTGTGTATGAGCCAGTAAAAGTTGAAACTAGAATTGACCCGACATTTACAGAGTTATGAATTTATCCGACGTACAATATACTGTAACTTCTACCTCTTCGTTGAGCTATGGCTCTTTTTTGGCCAAGTCTGATCTAGATTTTTATACTGGTGGAAATACTTTCAAAAATATTCCATTTGGTCAATCCGAACAAGATTATATTCGAGTCGGAGTATATAACCTCAACAACAGTTTAGTTACATCTTCGGTTATATATTCCACCGGAGAATATTCATTTCATACGTCATCTTATTACGATGTATTCAACCAGTTTATAACATACTCCTACAAAAAGTATAATACCGATTTTGTAATACTTGGTACAGAAACACAATCATTGTTTTTTGATGTAAGCAAGAATTTAAATAATCTTGGCGTACAAAACGGAAATTATAAACTTTATATAGAACTTGGCAGAAACATCATTGGTAGTGAGAACGGAAGTGAAAACAAAATTTCTATAAGTAAAATTTCTACAAATAGAACAGAAATTGGTCTAATACCAAAGACGTTCAAAGGAACACAATCTCAAATAAACACCGAATTTCAGATTTTTTCAAATGCCAGACTGAAGGTGAATGAAATTGCCGAAACCCTTCTGTTTGATATATCCAACCCAGAAATATATCAAATTTATAGTAATGCAGCCGCACAAAATCCTACCGGGTCTAATGCGTTGAAATTCAGTTACAGTTTTAAGAAAGATGTTGATGTGGTGTCATTCTTAACCGACATATACTATGGCGTTAAGAAGGGAAATCGTCGTAGCAATGGACAATATGCCAACAATGATATTCTTGGAATATACGACCAGTTCAAAAATTGGGCATATCAGAATTATGAAGTAGGTTATACATTTACGGGAATACGCGACTACTATTACAGTTTGTTTTTGTATATAGTGGATCAAGAGCTAAATCGCATTACTAACAAAAAACCGGACACATATCCTCAGATTGTAGAATTTTTACAGACAATATTTTATGACACCATATTCTTTCCGGCAATTTTTTCATCGGAATTAAGACACAATGTTAATCTTTCTGGATATTTCAAATATTACTTGAATGTACCAGGCAGAAAACCAATATCTATAATCAATAGAAAGATAGTACCTTCACTGGATCCTAGATTTTATGATACATTGACTCTAAAGCTTTTGGAGCCTTTACCTCTAGACGTTGATTTGAATTCAGATGCGTGGATTACTTGCGATTTTGCATTTCTTCCAATAGTACAAAATGTATATTATTATTCTAGACAGGTAATTAATACTATACCGCTTCGCGGACCAAATTTTTTGATTAAGATTGAAAATGAAGGAAATGCTACGGAAGCATTGTCCATGGAGCAACTCATTGGGGAGACGGGTAGTTTATACAATGAACTAAACACCAAGTTTGGAGAAAAAAATCAAAGATTAATTGATACTACAGATTATAGAAGCTTTGAAAACTTTATAAACTTTTCTTCGGCAGACTTACGGTTACAAGCATTTGAGAGTAAAAGAAATAAAATAGAAGAACTTGAAGAAGAAATAAAAGATTTGGATTTAAAACTTACCACAAACCCCAGTGATACTTTTTATTTAAAACAAAAATCGGATGCAAATTCTCAAATAGATGAATTGGAATCTGGTATGGATGGGTATGAAAAGTTCTTGTACGACAATCCAATGTGGTATGATGAACATACCAGAGAAATAAATGGATATACTTCTGCTTCTTTATATGATAAGGAAAATGGTGGGTCTTTGGTCAACAACCTTCCTCAATTTTTGATAGAAGATTCGGACAACAACGCAGACTATATCAAGTTTGTTGGTATGGTTGGTCATTTTTTTGACAATATTTCATTGGCAGCAAAACAATATACAGAAAAAAATAATATATCAAGTGCGCCAAATGTAGGAATATCGACGGATATTGTCGGAGATATGTTACAATCTCTCGGCTGGGACGTTGAAATATCAAAAGACAATCTTCCATTGATATTGTCTACATTTTCAAAATCCGATTTTGATCCAGAGTCTCCATTATACTCAAAAGCACGAGAGTTTTCGGAAGAACAAAGAAATCAGATAATATGGAAGCGTATACTCAATACACTGCCATACATCTACAAAACAAAAGGAACCGAGGCATCATTGAATGCTTTGATTTCGTGCTTTGGTGTACCAAAGAATATAATCAAGATAAAAGAATATGGTGGCATACAAAACGTTAGTGATTTGACTGACAAGTCATTGTATATTGTAGAAGAAGTAAAGTATGAGCCATATTTCAGCGGAAGTGGTGAATATTTCAAGCTAAATTGGACCGGAAGCGTGCAGTCTATGGAATTCAGTTTTAGGTTTGACACAAAAAAGACTCACGAAGATGGTAAGGTATTTAGATTGGTAAACTGTTCTGACGTATGGGTAATGGGGGCTGTTCGAGAAAAAGGCAAAGACTGGGGAACGTTATTTTTTAGCATCGACGATGGAATGGGCTCAGTAAAATCGATACTTACTTCCAGAGCCCCAATTTTTGACGGAAATTCTTATAGAGCGATGATACGTAGGAATGATGTTGAACCTATATTTGGTGCCACAGCATCGTTGAATGAATATCCAACGAAATATGATTTACTGCTTCAAAGATCCGAAGATGACCGTATAACATTTTATGTTTCTTCTAGTGCATTTTTAAGCGGGAGTTATAATAATTCGTTCGAATCTGGCTCATATCTCTATATCGGAAATTATAATCAAAATACCGCATCATTGAGTATTGATCCGGAAGCATTCTATGGAAATATCGACGATATTAGAATATGGGAATCTCCGCTATCGACGGACAGATTTACTGCACACACTTTGAACAGAAATGCATATGATCTCGAAACTCCACAACAGATGGTTGCGGATAATCTTTATAGAATATCGTTTGAGAGACCCGTGGATTTATCATATGGAGTAACATTAAACAATCTTTCATTTAGAAACGATTTTCCAACTTTTGAAGCATTGAATTTTCAACCAGTGTTGGTACCATTGGAACAGATCACATACTGCGATCCATCTGTTGGTACTGAATTTCCTTACCAGTTTTCCCGTAAAGATGTAAGGATGACAATGAATTTGCCAGATTATGGGTCAAACAAATTCAGAAGTAACAAGATAAATTACATCGAGCAGGAACTGGCAACAAATCTTTCGTCCGAAACCAGAGCATCTTATAGATCCAGCGAATTGTTGAATGTAGATTCAAATAAACTTGGAATTTTCTTTTCTCCATCGGAAATACAAAACACAGAAATTATAAAATTCTTTGGAGAATTTCCATTGAGCGATTTGATTGGAGATCCATCCGACGTATACAAGAGATCATACGATAAGTTTGAAAAGTTTAAGCAGATATATTACGATCAGGGATTTGGAAATATAGATTTTAGTTTCTTTATGAACATAATTCGCTTTTACTTTGATAAGGCGATGTTCAAATATATCAAAGGTCTTATTCCGGCAAGAGCAAAGCTTGTGGATGGTATATTGATTGAACCTACGATATTAGAAAGACCAAAACTTGAACAAAAACCGTTGGTAAAACAAGATGTTGGTCAAAAGACTGGACTGGTGGATGGAATAAATCGAATTACGGCAATACAAGATCCCAACAAGAGCACAAGCTTAGAAGTAAAATACAGAGGATCTTCAATATACTCCGATGTAAATCAGATATTTTTTCCAACAGTAGATGATGTTTATGGGTTTAGATTATTCGCGGAAAATGGTATAACATTTTTCAACAATGAATTTTACCGCGTAGATACAGTGAAATATAGCAAAAAATATCAAGTATATCAAAAATATGTAAAGCCATACGATGAATTAACTGAAAACGAAGTTTTAAATGATTTTAGAGGAAAAACGGAAACTATAGAAAAATATTATTATAGATTAAATCTAATAAGACTGCCAACTATAACTGAATATCCGATGACTGCGTCTTTTAGCAATTTCTTTGCTGGAAACATATATTTCAGTGGAAGTTTATATTTCAATGATAATTTAGTTGGTGAATATGATTATGTAACGAGTGCACCCCATGCGATTTATGGTCTAATATCGGGTGCATTTGAGGGACTCGACGTTCGCCAATCTTCAAACTTTGTTGCAGGCAACGTATTCAGTCCAGGATTGAACATTACGGGGAGTTTAATTCTAAATGGAAGACCTGTCACATATTCAGGCTTATTTGGGGTAAAAGATGGCGTGCAGACATTTGAAGGTAATATAATAGGAGAAAACGTTGGAAATACTCCCAGCGGCAAAACTATATATGCTATCAATTTTATATCTTCTTCTCCGACGAGTTCAATTTTTAATGATTTTATAGAAAATACTTCAAATGCTTTGTTTGGACCACTTGGGCAGGGTCTTTCTTATAGAAAAGAGTATTCTATGCAATATTACCCGTCAAATGCCGTTTTGCTAGACGGTTATAGAGATAACCACTACAAATATACAAAACGTCAATTTTCTACAAAAGAACTAAATAGTTACCAGATAAATCCAATAACCAAAGTACAAACAAACTTTAAATGGAAAAAACACAGTCAAAATAAAAAAACTACCGTAGATCCAAAAACCGGATTGTTAGATAATAGCGAACCAGTAATATCAAAAACAGTATAAAATAAGTAAAAAAAGGATTTAACATATATATTTATTTAGAAAGAAACCTATATGGCGTACATCAATAACGAAACTATCACTGTAGATGCGGTTCTCACAAAGAAGGGTAGAGAACTACTTGCGGCCAAAGGTGGCCTGAATATTACCTCTTATGCTCTAGCCGACGACGAAATTGATTATAGCCTGTATCAACCTAATCATCCACAAGGTTCCGCATACTATGATTTGGCTATTCGAAATACTCCTGTATTTGAAGCATTCACGGACGAAACGCAAGTATTGAAGTATAAACTTGTTACACTACCTTCTGGACAAACATCTATACCGATTATTAGTCTCGGTCAAAGTTCAATATATGTCGATAAAGATTATAAAGGAGAAATCGTCATTGTTCCAAGCACAAATCCGGTATACAATACGACTTTGGGATACACTGCAATTTTAGCCAACAAGGACGTTGGTACCATAATTGGCGAACAATTACAAGCGGCTACAACCGCAACAATTCCAACGTTCATCGGAGATGTTTCTTCCACAACTGCTCAAGTTTCCTTGGGTATTAGGTTTAGATTTGTTCCAAATTCTTCGCTCACTACAACCACCAATACAACACTGACCGTAATTGGGAATGAAAGTGGCGGGTCTATATCCATACCGGTAACAGTAAACGTAAGAGATTAATAATTTAAATATATGATTTTTAAGCAATTTGATGCAACCGATATAGTCGCAGGAAGATCACAACCAGTATCTACTGGAATCTGGAGTGATGGAGAAACTACTTGGTCACAATTTTTTACAAGTAGCATTCAAACGATTCAATCGTCTTCTCAATTTGAACCGCTCAATGGCTTATACTATACAAATGTATACGATTATCCAATTGCATCGGCCAGTGCTGAGATTTATTTTTCTTTGACATATGGACATTATGCTGGCTCTGGATCGTCTACATTTGATACAAACTCCTCTCAGGGAAGCTTGATTTATCCTACAAAAGCAATATATAATCAATATAAAAATTTACTGCTGGCACCTGGAGACACTAAATTTTCATTTATTCAATCCGACGCACTAGGTAATCAGACTTCAGTAGACTCAAATGACATATATGCGATTGCTTTCAGAAGTACAAAATACAAAGACAGAATAGATCCCGGTCAATTTGAAATGTCACTTAGTGGTTCTTTGGGCACAATAACAATAATCGACGACTCGAAAGATAACCCAGACACAGCCACTCAGACCGGAGGAAAGAGATACAATCTTATCAGAGGAACAATTGCGAACGGAGCAGTACAAACTAGAAACTATGAAGCTATCGGTTCTATGTATCCGGACCTTGGAATGATAATTTTAAATCCAACTTCATTAAAAAATCTAGTTGGACCCGTTGACGGATATTCTTTAAATGACCCGACAATTGCGTGGGGCGGAGAATTTTCAAGATTGCAAAACGTATTATTTACTTCTATCAAAAATGGTGCGGCAATTTCTTCGATGAAAGCCAGAGTAACAGAGTATGTGCCTGCCCGCCACTATTTTGTCCGCGTCAAGAATCAAGAATATAACTATAGTAATAATCCTACTTTTATTATAAACGATTCTACAAGTGCAGATTATGGTAAGCTAAGATTCAGTGACTTCTATACAGATCCAAAAGTATACATTACCACTGTGGGACTATATAACGAAAGTAATGATCTTGTTGCCGTAGCCAAGTTGAGTCAGCCATTGCTAAAAGACTTTACTAACGAGTGCCTTATAAAAATCAAGATAGATATATAATCTGAAGGAGGAATATCTCCCAGATATTATATTTATCATTATATGATAAAGCAGTTCTCCGCAGGGGATATAACAATAAGGCCGTTCAATACGTTCAAGAACTGGAAAGTTCAAAGTATCGATTCGTCTTCTGTTGATGCGTATGGATATAGTACATATTACAACCAGTTCTGTGAGATAAACGAAGGCAAGAAAATATCATCAATTTTTTATCCATCTGGCAGTCCATATTATTCTGCGTCGTTGGAACCAATCAACCCATCCGGAAAATATGCAAGAAACATATACAGCCTTACGGACTCTATGTTTTATAGAAGCAAGAACAACTTTACAGAGTTGTTTGGCGTGGAAAGTTACAAAACCGATAAGGTTACTGGAAAAAGAGAAATAAGAAACATACACGATAGAGTTGTGTCGTTGGCACTAAATCATAACGCATTCGGTGACAAAGTAAGACCAAATTCAGTTGTAATTACAGATAATTCTAATCCACACGAAGAATACAGGATATTGGACGACGGATACACTAATTTGTATATTAGCGGGTCACATTTTTCAACATACACAACTTTGGGTGGAGTAAAGAATGTATATCCAGAGCCATATTGGAATACATCGAGTTATTTTGAATATTATTTGAATTTAGGAGACGGGATTACTAGAAGCATAGATCTTATTTCGGCGAAAGAGTATGCAACTATCGGGATGAATGTTTCATTTGTTGGAACTGCATCAATTTTGTTTGATAGTAGTTCCGTTGTTGATAATTTTCAATCGGAAAACGAACATTTTGGAGAATCCGTGAGTTCTTGGTTCAAGTATGTTGCGGTCGGTTCTTCTATAGACAAATACAGTTTATACAAACCGGCGTTTGGATATGCAGCAATATTCAAATATGACGACAGTATGGGCATTCATCGATTAGTTAAAAAATTCAACTGTCCATTTACTGCGTCTGGATTTTTTACCGATTTTGATGTAGACGATACGTTTCCATATTCAACGTCTTCCATTTTAGAAAGCTCTTCATATTATTCTGATACTTTCGGTCAATCCGTGTGCGTGCGGGACAATTTTTTGGTAGTGGGTTCTTCGTCCGGATCAATATGCTCCTCCAGTTCTTTCTTTCCCGGATATGTATTCGTTTATCAGCAAGATAAAGGCGGTATAGACAATTGGGGAATGATAAATATATTGCAAGGTGCAACGGATAATGATTACTTTGGACATTCCGTTGCCGTGGATGGAGACATTTTAGCGGTGGGGGCTCCGAATGTCAGCGGATCTGGAGCAGTGTATATTTTCAGAAGAAAAACATATTTTAGCAATTCCTGTGACAATATAGAAACAAGTTCTTTTTGGCAAACTGTGGACGTGAGTCAGAGTTTTTGTGAACAAATACTTTCTCAATCTAGTTCGTTTTCTATCTATGGTAATCGGTCCGCAGCGTCTGGAGCATTATCGGGCAGTAATACTTGGGTATATGAAGCGGTTATTACATCCAGTATATTAGCTTCTGGAGATAGATTTGGCTGGTGTGTTTCTTTGGATTCCGGAAGTTTGGTTGCAGGAACATACAAGAGTGGAAATGGATATGCCGCAGTATTTACTTGTTCATACTATTCCGCTTCGTATGGAGAATGTCCTACAGCTTCTTGGAGCGAATATAAAATACTTAGTAGAGATAATACATACGGGGACTTGGACATGTCTCTTTCGCTATACAACAACGATGTCACTTCTACCGAGATAACAACGGATGGATTTGGAACATCCGTTGCAATAAGTTATCCCACGATTGTCGTTGGGTGTTTGAGTGACAAAGCGTTCATTCCATATTCTACATATTCCTCCGGCCCGTCTATTCTTGGTGCAGCATATTTTTATAGATATATGCCGCAATGCGGAACATCCAGTTATTGGAAATCTCTAAAAACATTTGGAGATAGACAATACATAAAAAATAATAATTTTGCAAAAGCCGTCTCCGTCGATGGAAATTTTGCAGCCGTCACTTCTTGGTCTGACGCTACCGGTACGAGCGTTGATTATGTTGCAGGAGAATATGTATTACAAAATTATTCATATGCATCGACTTCTTCCGAAGATCCCTCCGGAGTGTTAGGCAGAGTCACAGTGTATAACTACGACGATGTATCCGATACTTGGAAGTTGACGAGTATGATGAAACGAAATAAAGAGGCATATAAGCCAAGTAATATTTACGGATATTCTGTCAGTATTTCTTCGGACTTTTTAACAGTCGGAGCCCCAGTTGTACATTTTGCCACAGCATCTGCCGCAGCATCAATATCGGATCCAAATAACTTGTTGGATTTTCCTCCTAACTGCTCTGGTTCAGTCTTTGTCTATAATCTCGGTAATTACCAAGCCAGTCCATTGATTGGAAATGTATTTTACAAGAATGGATATTTTGTACTCACAAATACATCATCCAATTATTACAATATATTCACTGGCACGGGTTCTCGTGGGTTTGATCTTAGTTATCAAGGGTCACATACAATATACGAGCACGAACATCTAATCTCGATCAGACCAGGTGAGTTTAATTATAGTATCAATCCTACTGCACTTGTGCAAAGCTCATTATTGTTTGACGTAAATCAAGATGGCGTTTTTGATTTTCTTGATGTTGATTTGATAATGCGGTATTTGCAGAAGAGAAAATTCTTTGAAGAATTTGTGTTTGATGACAATGGAATTATACTAGAGCAAGATGGCATAAAAGGTTATAACTGGTGGAACAGTGATATATTACAAACCGAATCTGAAGACGTGTTATTATTGGAAAGTGATGAGGCGGCATATTTGGCAAGCTCATCATTCAACGCATTTACTAAGACTGCGTTTGATTATATAGAAAATAATTTGGTAAACACGGGTTTGCTTGATATTGATGGTGATGGAAAAATAAACTTAAACGACGGAAACATACTTTCACTTTATTATCTACAGCGTCTTACTCCAGAAAGATTAGAACTCCTGATTACTGCCGATTCTACACGTAGATATGTAAAAGAAATAAAAGAATATTTGAATACATATTGCCGCAGTGATAATGCAAAAGTAAATCCATATTTCTTGGAATATCAATATAGCTCATCATATGATCCCACAGGCTCGTATTTGGCTCCATTTATAACAACCATTGGATTATATCAAGAGAATGAATTGGTGGCGATTGGTAAATTGGGAAGACCGGTCAAAAATCTAATTGATTGGCCACTCAATATTGTTGTTCGTTTTGATACATAACATTATATTTATAATAAATAATAGGAGAAAATACACATGGCACTACCAAATCCAATCAATAGAGAATCCCTAGGAACAAACCTTCTGGATAGATACGCAAATACCCCTCGCTTGGGAGGAGATATCGGCACGGCGAGATATGTAGGAACTTCTCGTGCAGCCACGAATTTTATAAACGGTACATCGAGATATGTTTCTGGTAATGACGTGCACAGTAGAAATTTTAGATTGTTTGGAGAAGTTCCTGGATTTACAAGAGCCGCCGAACGATATTCAAAAGACGTAATGGGACACGACAATACAGAATATGCTCGCGGAAGTGCCGGTTTCGGTCGTCGGGGTGGTCGCAGTCGTGTAAGTTTCAGAATATTCTGATAGCATAAAATGGTTATATGAAAGTATTGGGGTTGGATTTATCCACAACAACTTGTGGATGGGCTATTACAGAAAATAAAGAGATACTATCTTGCGGCTACATTGATATATCAAACGCCGAGAAGTATAAAGATAAAGCAGACCTTATTATAAAAACTCTGATTGGTCACAGTTTTGATAAGATAATGATTGAAGAAAGTTTGTTTGGGTTTGCTGGTGGAGGTACTTCACAGCAAGTCATTATTAAACTGGTCAAAAACAAGGCTGTAGTAGGTTATATACTTGAAAATCATTATGGTGTGAGTGTAGATAGTATTCACGCACAAACTGCTCGTAAAAAGGCACTTGGTGCGGCGAGAATCAAAGGAGTAAAACCCAAAGTGTTTGTTAAAGAAAGTATTGATAAGATGTATGATATGACCAAATGGACCGTTCTCAATAAAAAGGGAACTGAAGAGAAGCGTATGGAAGATGTTAGAGATGCCATTGTGCTCAGTTTAGCGGGTTGATTTTATAGTTTGACTACTTTACCATTATCTGTATAGTGATATGGTAAATGTCATCACTAAAAATAACAGAACTTACCAGTTTGCTGAACAGAGCATTCAAGGAAACTGGCAGGCTACGTAAAGGCAACAATATAGTATATCATTGTCCTTTCTGCCACCATCATAAGACAAAGATGGAAGTGTGTCTGGATGAACCCAACAAATGGAACTGCTGGGTATGTAATGCCAAGGGTCGTGGATTATATTGGCTGTTTAAGCGAATGAACGTAACGTCCGATATATTGGACAAAGTACGGGATAATGACCGATATACCGGGCATAAACCAAATCTATCAGAGTTTGACAGCAAGATTTTATCACTCAAAGTTGGTGAAGTTGAAGTTGAAAAAACAGAATCACTTTTTCTTATGCCTGACTTCAAAAGTTTGGCAGAAAATGACGGCAGCAGAGAATATAAAGTCGCATTCAACTATGCCAAGAAACGCAAACTATCGTTGTGTGATATTGTAAAATATAACATTGGATATTGCTCAAAGGGTCCATTTGCCGACCGTCTTGTATTTCCATCATACGACAAAGACAACAACTTAAACTTTTATAGTTGTCGCAGTTATTATGATGACGGCTACAAATATAAGAACAGCGAGTTTAGCAAGAATATCATTGGGTTTGAGAATATGATAGACTTTGATTATCCAATATATCTATGTGAAGGTGCGCTCGATGCTATATCACTCAAGCGTAATGCCATACCGCTATTTGGCAAAACAATGAGCAAAAAACTTCAAGCAGCAATAACTTCCAGCAAATGTCCTGAAGTCAATATTGTGTTAGACGATGATGCGTTGAATAGTGCCATCAAGATTGCGAACTTTATACAATCTCTTGGAAAAACTGCCAAGCTTGTGCGTTTAGAAGGCAAAGATCCCAACGTGCTTGGATTTGAAAAAACTATAAACCAGATTAAACAAACGGATGTGCTTGACTTTGGGGCACTAACCTGCTTAAGATTAGGAAAATAATATTATGGTAGATACATTTGAAAAATTGGATATAGGACTAAGTAAGATTGATTATGTTGTTCATATATCCGACATACATATTCGTCTTACAAAACGCCACGAAGAATATAGAGAGGCGTTTGAGAAGCTGTATGCTGAAATATCAAGGACGCCAGAAAACACGGTTATTATCAATACTGGCGACACACTTCATAGCAAAGTTGATTTGAGCCCAGAAGCAGTTCAGATTACAAGTGAGTTTTTTCATAAACTATCGGAACTTAGACCAACGATTATCATCGCAGGCAATCACGATTGTTTGCTTACTAATGCTACTCGTCTTGATAGTATTTCTCCTATCGTTGATAATCTAAAACACAAGAAGCTATTTTATCTGAAGAATACCGGATTGTATGGTGCCGCTAATCTGCTCATCAATAATATGAGTGTATTTGACGACGTTACCAAATACGTCAAGCTCAAGAATGTAACCAAAAAGATAAAGACCAGTTTTGATACAAAAATCGCTTTATATCACGGCGGCGTACTAAATGCTCGTACAGATATAGGATATGCGGTCTCGGATAAAACAATAACCAACGAACTATTTGATGGGCACGATATTGCCATGCTTGGTGATATTCATATGGCTCAAGATTTACAGCAATATGATGAAACTAATGAAAAACCTATTATACGTTATGCGGGTTCTCTTATCCAGCAGAACCACGGCGAAGCATTGCTTGGACACGGACTATCGCTATGGAACATCAAGCAAAGAACATATTCTCATGTTGAAATACCAAACGACTATGGGTATTTTACGATAGATGTTGATGACGGCAAACTGATTACTGACATAACCACAATGCCACGTAAGCCAAAGCTGCGTGTGCGGTGTAAGGAAAGTGTTGCGACGGAAGTAAAAAAGGTAATCAATGAACTACGCAAGACATATGAAATCACCGATTTGATTTATGTAAGAGTGGATACAGATGGTGCCACTAAGGTTGCTCAAGCACAAAACATATCAAATCTAAATCAAATCGGCAATATTGATTATCAGAACAAAATCATCACGGATTATCTGCGAAAGAAGTTCGTGGATGTTATGGACGACGAAACTATTGACACCGTCTGTAAAATCAACAAAGAACTAAATACCGGACTAAGCAAGGATGATACATCCAGAAACATTCGCTGGAAGCCAGTCAAGTTTGAGTTCAGCAATATGTTCAGTTATGGCGAAAAGAACATTCTTGATTTTACAAAGCTTGAGGATGTATATGGACTATTTGCGGCAAATGCCAGCGGCAAAAGTTCATTGATGGATGCGTTGTGCTTTACGGTGTTTGACAAGAGTGCACGAGCATTCAAGGCCACACACGTAATGAACTCGCAAAAGATGAGTTTTAGTGGCAAGTTCACGTTTGAGATAAACAATGTTCATTACGTCATTGAGCGTGAAGGCAAGCGAGACAAAAAGAACAATGTCAAAGTTGATGTAAATTTTTACAAGCTCAACGGCGATGAAAAAGTAAGCCTAAATAGCGAGGCTCGCCGCAGCACCAATGAAATCATACGTGATTATCTTGGCGACTATGATGACTTTGTATTGACTACACTTGCTCTACAAGGCAATCAGGGCTCATTCATTGATATGGGCCAAACAGAACGAAAAGAACTATTGTCTCAGTTTATTGGTCTAAACTTGTTTGATAAACTGGCTTCTCTTGCCGCTGACAAGACCAAGGAACTATCTGGTGCAGTCAAGTTGTTCAATAAAGAGAATGGGCTGAAGAAAATAAGCCAAACCAATAATGACATAGAACTACTTGACTCTAAAATCAACGATTTGAACGCACAAAAAGAAACACAAACAGCGTTCAAGAATGAAGTTGATGCCGAAATAGACGCTAAAAAAGCTACGATTGTAAAACTTGAAAATGTTCCTACAAACATAATGCCTATTGTTCGTGAGCGAGATAATCTTATATCAAAAAACAAGTCGGCAAATGAGGCGATTGAAAAGATTGATGTTGAAGTATCGACCAAAAAGCCAATATATGTTGACGCCGCCAACAAGCTAAAAGAGTTTCCTGATGACCTGAAAGAAAAACACGACAAATATCAGGCACTAAGCAGAACCAAGCAGCGTATTGAAACCGAGATGGATAAACTCAAAACGATTGTGTCTGAAAAGCTGAAGAAGTTGGCTCATCTTGATAAACACGAATATGATCCCAACTGTAAATACTGCTGCGATAATATCTTTGTAAAAGATGCTATATCAACCAGAGAAAGCCTTGCTGCTGATAGAACAGAAGCCAAGGAACTGTCCGACGCATTATCAAACATCAAAACAGAGATGGAAGCATATGCTGAGTATGTATCAAAGTATGAAGAAAGCGTGAAACTAAAAGAAATACTCAACACGCTTACTGCTTTTATTTCCAAGAAAGAACTTGAAAAAACAAATCTAAAGTCCGGTGTTGAAAGAAATGATGCTCGCATCAAAGAACTACAAGATCAGATTGAACTATATGAAAAGTCAAAAGAGATTGTAGAAAGCAACAAGGCAATAGAAGATATTGTCAATGAGCTAAAAATCAAAGCGTCAAACATATCATCCAAGCTCAAAAACATAGAAAAAGAGCATATGGATGCGTATAGTAAGAAAGTATCTGCGGTTGATCAACTCAAAGAAGCAGAAAAGCAGTTGGTGACAATACAGCAATACGAAGATGATCTTTCCGCATATCAATATTATATTTCTGCCGTTGGCAAGGATGGCGTGCCATATCAAATAATATCCGACGCCATACCAAAGATTGAACAAGAAGTAAATAATATACTATCTCATATTGTTGAGTTTAGTGTAAGCATAGAAACAGACGGCAAGAACGTGAATGTATATATCAAGTATGAAGATAAGAAATGGCCGCTTGAACTATGTTCAGGTATGGAAAAGTTCATATCAGGTTTGGCACTTAGAGTTGCTCTAATCAATATAAGCAACCTGCCAAGACCAAACTATCTTGTTGTAGATGAAGGTTTTTCAGCATTAGATGGTCATAATATACCTATGCTACACGCATTATTTGATTATCTAAAGCGAAACTTTGATTTTATCATTATAATAAGCCATCTTGACGCTATGCGAGATATGGTAGACAAGCAACTTGAGATAAAGAAGGAAAACGGGTTCAGTAAGATAGATAATACCGTCTGATATATATTTATAACCATAGGAACTATAAAAACCTATGGAACAACTATTTGACGTAGATTACAACTCTAATACCTACTTTTTTCTAACTAATTTTAGTGATATACTAAAAGCGGGCAAGAATTCATTTACGGTAAATACAACGCCGTATGTTATACCCAATACTCCTATTGTTGTAAGAGTATATGACACTCAAGGCAATATTCTGCCTTCAGGAATAATTCAGCCAACCAATGCTGCATTTTCCGAACAAACGCTCACAGGTCAATTATACTATGTAAATGTTCCAGAAGAAACCATCAATGGTATAGGAAGGATAGAAATAACCGCACTTGGGTTAAATTTAGAAGGATATACAGGTCTTGTTGCGTATTATAATAATGTTGGATACAAGATAGATAAAAACCAAAGATTGCCGCTAACAAGTGCTCCATCCGAAGATAAGAAGCTAGAAACCGGTGAAGTTATATGGACCAGAAACTTGTTGATAGACACCAGCAAAAAAACTGATTCTGAAGTAAGATTTTTTACGTCGCCATATATCAGAACAAAATCGGAAGTATATTCACTACCATCATATCCAACAAGTTCATATAGATTATCTTCTGGATCTTTTTCCACCATTGCACTAAATCCAAAAAATAATGCAAACGGAGATTATGATTATCAGTTTGAAGATGCATCATATCAACTATACTGGAAATCTGGAAACAAGTTTAGTGCCAGCATGGAAGGCGAAAATATACGCCTGAAAAATCCAACCGTAACAAAATTTACATACACAAACTTTGGCGATAATAGAGTAGAGTATCAAGGTGTATTGAATACAGACTTTATTGCCAAGATAAAGCGAGTAGTAAATGAAACTTCACTATTGCTTGATATACCATTTGCCACAGTGTCTGAACTTATCAACTCAACGAACGAAGATTCGCCATACGCCAAAAATAATCTTGTTCAGTTGAAAGGATATACGGTAATAGATGATGCGGCCAAGCAAACTGTATTTCACAAGAAAAATTTTTATGTATTGAGTTTGTCGGATGGTCAATATGAAATATTTCATAAACAAATACCTGTGTCTTTGCCGAGAACCACAACGTATCTTGAATCTACACTAAATATTGAATGTAATAATGCACGAACATTGTGTGGTGATTTATCATACTACAAGATATATGGCAGAAGTTTAAATACACCGTTATCAAAAATATTGCTGACGGAAGGTAAGATTGAAGCAGAACACGTCATACGTTCAAAAAATTTTGATAATGGATTACACGAAAATACAGCATATTTTTATAACAATGAACACGTAAATAAGCATTGGTTTATAAAAGGCGGCTGCGTTTTTACACAAAGTAATGAAGTGCTTATAAACGGCGCCAGAATAAGCCACGCCGATAATAGTTCGTTGAGTGATTATGTAATATTCAAGGATAATACATTTTCAGGTTCATCCGACTTTACATATTATGGGCCTAACTTGCTATCCAACTCATATTGGTATGCTAATACAGATGCATTTATAAACTATGGTATATATCCAACGGCATCGTATCTCGGAATAAATAACATTCCATATATATCAAGCTATAGTGCTTCACAAGAGAACCTAATAAACGGTAGGGTTCATGACAGCAATCCTATCAGATTGCGTCAAAATACTTTATATAAGTTTAGTATGAAAGTAAAAGCGGGTGCTAACAACTCAAACGACGCCAAATTATATACTTATTATATAAGTGGAACAAATAAAAAAATGATTGGATATATAGACAGTTCATACAACTTTGGTGCTAATGAAGCATATGAAAAGACATTTTTCAATGAACAAGAGTCATTTGGCACTATACTTCTCGCACCAAGCAAAGGCGAATGGAACATATCTGATATTTCTATACAACCATATCAAAATATAGATTACTCTATTGATAGTTTCAGTGTAAAAATACCATTTACACCCAAAGTGCCCAATGAACTATATGAAATAGAAATGGAACTATATGATGCCCAAAACAGGCTCGCATATGGCTCAAACTCATATACTTTTGCTTATAATAAAAGATTTATGCCATTAAAAACAAAAATATTCGTAGATCCAACTGGTGCTGTAGTCAGCGACGTTCCGGTGACTGTAATAAGTGGTGGAGGTGGGGGTGGAGGAGGTGGGGGCGGCGGTGGAGGAGGTGGAACAATTATAGACATTGTTCTGGACGGTGGAGATGCTGGTTCTACTTGATATTTATAGACAATGGCAACAATAAGAATTTCCAGAATTCAGTTAAAAAGAGATACTGCCGCTAACTGGGCAGTCGCAAATCCCATTTTATACGCCGGTGAAGCTGGGTTCGAAACCGACACAGGTAAGTTAAAAATAGGAAACGGAAATACTAACTGGAATAGTTTGTCTTATTTGAATTCGGGGGGCGGCGGTGGCTCTGTCGATTTAACCCAAGTAAATCAAAACATAATTCCACAAACAGACAATTTGTATGATTTGGGAAGTCCATCCAAAAGATGGAGAGATATATATGTAACTTCTGGTAGCTTATATGTAGGATCCGTAAAATTAACAGATCAAAATAATGGCACGCTAACTATTCAGCAGGGAAATGGTCCAGTTATAGCACTTCCTACCGAGTCTATTGATGTAGTTAGACAAGAACTTGGAATATTCTCTTCATCTATATCTACAAATGTCAGAGTATTGAACGCGGCATCCAGTTCTCTTAGTACAAGAGTTACTTCACTAAACAACTCGCTAACCAATGTATCTTCTTCTGTAATAACAAGACTAGACCAAGTCTCTGCGTCTTTGTCTGCAAGTTATGGGGCATTTAGCGAAACCTTGATGCAAAATTCGGCATCAACGGCGGCATCTATAACGTCAGTATATGGTGCATTTTCAGACAGTTCATCGTCTTTTGCCGCAAATATAACTAGCCTAGGGTCGTCAATATCAATAAATAGTAGTTCTTTGGCAAGCTCTATAAAAAATATAGAAGCTACACTGACTACCACCAGCGAATCTATTGCAACTCGAATTGACACAATTAGTTCAAACGCAAACTTTAATAGTGCGTCTTTTGCAGCGTCAATAGATACTACATATAATACTTTTGTAAATGCAAGTTCTTCTTTGGCCGCTAAAGTGGAAAATCTTTCCTCGTACATAGTTGGGTCAGGTTCTTTGGACAGCGCATCTTTGGCTGCAACAATTACTCAATTATCTTCTACACTGACTACGTTTAGTTCATCGGCAGCAACACAGATTTTAGAATTAGGTACGTCATTTACAAACGTTTCGAGTTCGATAGATTCTAGTGTAAAATCTGTAAGAGATTCGTTTACTACGACCAGCGCTTCTTCTGCCTTGGTCATAGATGAACTAAGAAGTTCATTTTCAACTACGAGTTCTTCACTTGCAGCATCTATATCCGAAAACAACATTACGTTTGTCGAAGCATCTTCATCATTGTCTGGAAGAATAACGACGATAGCTTCAGCAGTAAGTTTCAATGAAAATAGTGCATCGATAGCAGCATTAATACAAAACGCCGATACGGCGTTTGTTACAGTATCCTCTTCGCTGGTGGAAAGAACTCAACTATTAGAAGCAAGTTTTTCGACGACGAGTCAATCATTGGCGTCAAGAATTACTACGGCAGATAATACATTTTCAGATTCTTCTTCTTCATTTGCTCAAAGAATATCAAGTTTATCTTCTGAACTAACAACAGTTAGTTCTTCTATTTCCGCTACGATTACTTCCGTCGATGAAACTTTTGTATCCACGTCTTCATCGCTCGCACAGAGGAGTTCTACCTTATCTTCTAACATAGAAAATGCAAGTTCTTCACTTGCGGCATCTATATCGGAATCTTCTACTATACTTTCCGATACATCGGCTTCATTAGCAGAAAGAGCAGTACTAATAAATTCAAATATAACTGGGGTAAGTTCTTCGTTTTCTTCTTTTATTTCCGAAAACGAAACGGCGGTAACTACTCTATCATCTTCATTAGTTTCTAGAACTACGGTATTATCTTCTAGTGTATATACATTTAGTTCTTCTTTTTCGGCAATAATAACTTCTGCGGATTTTGCTTTTACAAATGCAAGCGCTTCCTTAGCACAAAGAATATCGGAATTGTCTGCGAGTGCTGTTTTTATTGATAGTGCATCTTTAGCGGCTTCGATATCAAACATTGAACAAACTGTAGTAAATAATTCGTCGTCGCTTGCATCTAGAGTTTCCACGTTAGATTCTGATGCTAATTTCCAAAGTTCGTCATTGGCGGCTTCTATATCTGCAACAGAACAGACGTTTGTAACATTTAGTTCCTCGTTGGCATCACGAGCAACCACTATTTCTTCAAGTTTTGTAAATACGAGCGCATCATTACTTTCTACAATAACAACGATTGAAGAAACATTTACAGATTTAAGTTCTTCTCTAGCATCAAGGTCTACCGCATTATCATCTAGCATAAATCTAGTAAGTTCTTCAATTTCTGCTACAATTTCAAATGTAGATACTGTGTTTTCTACTACGAGTGCGTCACTGGCTGAACGGTCATTCCAACTCAATACAAATTTTGATACGTTCAGCAGTTCATTGTCGGCGGCAATAACCAGCACAGATTTTGCGTTTTCTAATGTAAGCTCTTCTTTGGCGTCAAGACTGGCATCTATATCATCAAGTGCAGTTTTTATTGATAGTGCTTCTCTAGCGGCATCTATCACCACGATTGAACAGGCTGTAGTAACAAACTCGGCATCTTTCGCAGACAGAACTACAATATTGAACTCGTCTGTGAATTCGACAAGTGCTTCTATTGCTGCATTTATTGGTGAAATAGACAGTGTAAATACGGATTATAGTTCATCGTTGGCCCAGAGAGTTACTATTCTCTCGTCCAGCGTAAACACTAATAGCGCATCTCTGGCGGCATCTATCACCAGTACCAACACGGTCAACGTAGGTTATAGTTCATCCTTGGCACAAAGCATTACCCAACTGTCAGCCACAGCCAGCTTGAACAGTGCGTCCTTGGCTGCATCTATCACCAGTACCAACACGGTCAACGTGGGTTATAGCTCGTCATTGGCGCAAAGCATCACCTTGTTGTCAGCCACAGCCAGCTTGAACAGCGCATCTCTGGCGGCATCTATCACCAGTACCAACACGGTCAACGTAGGTTATAGTTCATCCTTGGCACAAAGCATTACCCAACTGTCAGCCACAGCCAGCTTGAACAGTGCGTCC
>JACCDY010559740.1_pt1 | contig 57125 bp, 53 predicted proteins | sample 7446391 | NCBI WGS metagenome assembly JACCDY01 (sample SAMN15323451, study PRJNA562643) | freshwater metagenome | isolation source: river surface water | place: USA:Blue River Watershed | collected 2017-08-18
ATCGAGCGTCAAATGACTCCAAATCCGCTCATCGGGCATAAATTGGGCCTGGGAACCTGGCAGATGGGCGAATCTCGCTCAGAAGAGTCTATTGAAATTAAGGCGGTGACGCATGCTCTTGAAATTGGGTATCGGCTGATCGATACGGCCGAGATGTACGCCAGTGGCGGAGCGGAGCGAGTTGTCGGAAAAGCGATACGCAGCTTTGGAGCGGCGCGCAGAAGGGAGCTTACGCTAGTGAGTAAAGTACTACCCAGCAATGCGAGTTATCAAAAAACGATCAAGGTCTGCCACGAGATCATTGACCGAATGGATTGCGACTATCTGGATGTCTTTTTATTGCATTGGCAGGGTAATTATCCTTACGAAGAAACCCTGAACGCCTTTATTGAACTACGAGATCGAGGCTTAATCCGTAGCTGGGGTGTATCAAATTTCGATTCTGCAGAGCTCAAGACCTGGCTCGATTGTGAAAAATCATTAGGGGTTCATAAGCAATGCGTAACCAATCAGGTGTACTACGCACTCTGCGCAAGAGGAATTGAATTTGACCTAAAGCCATGGATGCAGGCGCAGGGGATGCCCGTCATGGCGTATTCGCCCTTAGGGACGGGCGAGCTCGCAAGAAATACACGTTTAAAGGAATTGGGTGAGCGTCTAGGCATTAGCGCTGCCCAGCTCGCACTTGCATGGCTCCTCCAGAAGACTGGTGTCGTCGCAATTCCGAAATCCTCAGATCTGCGCCGTTTAGAGCAGAATTTCGTAGCATCAAAGATAGTATTGTCTGCGGAGATACTCGAGATGCTCGACAGACTGTACGAACCACCGAAGCGAAAACAACCTCTGGCGATGATTTAAATTAGCTTTTTAAAATTCTGGGTATCTCTTTTGAGTTCGTTCTTATCGCAGGAGAGATTTAGGGCGGCTTGCATACTTTTGAACATATTATTAAAAGTCTAGTCGAAATCAGTTGTTTCTGTGTACATACCTGCCTACCAAAAAGACTCAGAGGCGATAAACTTCGGCCCTATGATGACGAACGCCTCTCACCCCCCAGCTTTCCCCCCAGTGCGTACCCGATTTGCACCCAGCCCAACGGGCTATCTCCATGTTGGCGGTGCCCGCACAGCGCTTTATTGCTGGGCATTTTCTCGCCACTACGGTGGCGAATTTATTCTTCGCATTGAAGATACCGATCTCGAGCGTTCGACCCCCGAGGCGGTGCAGGCAATCCTCGATGGAATGGCCTGGTTAGGTCTTAACCCAGATGAGGGGCCGTTTTATCAGATGCAGCGAATGGATCGGTATCGGGAGGTGATTGCCCAGATGGTTGCTTCGGGTGCGGCGTATTTCTGTTACTCCTCGCCCAAAGAGCTTGAAGCAATGCGCGAAGATCAGCGCAGCCGAGGTCTGAAGCCGCGCTACGATGGCCGTTGGCGACCTGAGAATATGGCTAAAAATTCGTTACAACCCCCGCAGAATCAAAAGCCTGTCGTTCGGTTTCGTAATCCCGATCAGGGCGTGGTGAGTTGGGAAGATGGCGTGAAGGGCCGCATCTCGATCTCAAATGAAGAGCTCGATGATCTCATCATCGCGCGCGCAGATGGCACACCCACTTACAACTTCTGTGTCGTAGTCGACGATATGGATATGAAGATTAGCCATGTGATCCGGGGCGATGACCATATCAACAACACGCCAAGGCAGATTAATATTCTCAAAGCGCTGGGCGCAGTGGTGCCATCCTATGCCCATCTGCCCATGATTCACGGCCCCGATGGCGAGAAACTCTCCAAGCGACATGGGGCTGTCTCAGTCATGCAGTATGACGAAGACGGCTACCTGCCAGAGGCACTACTAAATTATCTCGCACGGCTTGGCTGGAGTCATGGCGACGATGAGATCTTCTCGCTAGACCAATTAAAGACATGGTTTACGCTAGAGCACTGCAGCAAATCGGCAGCGCAGTTTGATTTCGAAAAACTGAAGTGGTTAAACAATCATTATCTTCGGCAGAAATCGGGAACGGAGCTTGCACTTCGAATCCAGGAGCGCGTTCGCGAAGAGGGGTTTTCCTTGGCGAATGGCCCGGCACTTGCCGAGGTCTGTGAGTTGCTCAAAGACCGCGCGAACACCTTAAATGAACTCGCTGAAGAGGTCACCATGTTCTACGTTGAGCCTGTGGCCTCGAGCACGCAGCTCGAAGAGAAGATGCAGCCCATTGGCGACATCTGCCGAGCGCTTTCATCTCTAATTTCAAGCCTACCCGCAGAGTGGACGGCGGCTGCGTTGTCGGCACAGATTAAATTGGTGCTAGCAGAGACCGGATTAAAAATGCCGCAGCTCGCGATGCCACTGCGGCTCATTCTGATGGGCCGCACCGACACCCCATCCATCGATAAGGTGATGGCTGTGTTGGGTCGAGACTGTGTTGAGCGGCGGATCCAGTCCGCTCTGGATGCTTTTCGGTGATGTTTGGGGGCGCAGGTATCGGTGATCGGCCGCTAACACGGTAAACTCTCTGAATGTCTGGGAACACCTTCGGTCATCTATTTACGGTTACCTCTTTTGGGGAATCCCACGGCCCTGCAATTGGCTGTGTGGTTGATGGCTGCCCGCCGGGGTTGGCGCTGTCTGAGGCCGACATCCAGCCTGAGCTCGATAGGCGCAGGCCGGGCACCTCTCGGCATGTTACGCAGCGCCAAGAGCCCGATAGTGTAGAAATTCTCTCAGGGGTCTTCGAGGGGAAAACGACCGGTGCGCCCATCGCACTTCTTATTCGCAATCAAGATCAGCGCAGCAAAGATTACAGCGACATTAAAGACACCTTTCGCCCCGGGCACGCCGATTACACCTACTGGCACAAGTACGGCATTCGGGATTACCGGGGGGGCGGTCGGTCATCGGCCCGAGAGACCGCTGTTCGGGTTGCGGCTGCGGCAATTGCGAAAAAGTGGCTTGCTGAGAAATATCAGGTTCAGATTCGGGGATTCATGAGCCAGTTGGGGACTCATGTCATTCGGTTTGAAGACGCTAACGAGATTTCCAAGAATCCTTTTTTTGCAGCCAACACCTCGCAGATTCAGGCGCTTGAATCGTATATGGATGAACTGCGTAAGGCGGGAGACTCATGTGGTGCCCGTATCAATGTGCAGGCCTTTAATGTTCCGGTGGGTTGGGGCGAGCCTGTCTATGATCGCTTGGATGCGGATATTGCATTTGCAATGATGGGGATTAATGCCGTCAAAGCAGTCGAGATTGGGGCTGGGTTTGAGAGTGTTTCGCAGCGGGGTTCCGAACACGGCGATGAACTCACTCCGGAGGGCTTCGTGACGAATCATGCTGGCGGCGTCTTGGGTGGAATCTCAACCGGCCAGCCGATTACCGTATCCATTGCAATAAAGCCAACCTCAAGTATTCGCACGCCTCGTCGATCGGTTGATCTCTCGGGTAAGCCTACCTTGGTGGAGACGCATGGCCGGCATGATCCCTGCGTGGGGATTCGTGCAACCCCTATCGCTGAGGCGATGCTTGCGCTGGTTCTGATGGATCACGCGCTGCGTCATCGCGCTCAGAATGCGGATGTTGTGGTGGCCAGCAGGCCCATCCCCGGGCACTTACCCGAGGCCAGATCAGGCCAATCGTCTGGGGCGCCACCCCGTTTAAAGCCCTAAGTTTTTTCTGCGCTGTTTCGGTTGAAAACGACAACACGCCTTGCGTCTTTTTTTGGCGCCTACTTTGCCTATGTCGGGATTTTTGCGCCGTTCCTATCGCTGTGGTTAAACGGTAGAGGGTTTAGTCCCGCCGAGATTGGTGTGCTGATCTCTCCGATGCAGTGGGCCCGAGTAGTGGGGCCTCCGGCATGGGGCTGGATGGCCGATCACGTCAAGGGGCCCAATGGGGTTGCAAAGTTAGTCCAGATCGCAGCCGTACTTGCCGTGTTATCGAGCGGGCTCTTATTACTCGACTTAGGGTTCTGGCCTTTATTTTTCGCGCTCTGCTTGATGAGTTTTTTCTTAAGCGGTCAGGTGCCCATCACAGAGTCCCTTGCGATGCAGGCAAGCCAAGGCAGTTTAAAGACCTATGGCCGTATGCGGGTCTGGGGTTCACTGGGGTTCATTATTGCGGTGACACTTGCCGGCCCATGGTTTGATCGGGTCGGCATCGACTGGCTGCCCGCGACATTAATCGGGATGTTGGTGCTGGTCTTATTGGTGACGCTGCTGCTGCCGCGCCGTGAAGTCCATGATCTCTCGCCTCTACCTGCATTGATTAAAGATATCCTGAGAGATCGGCGCATTCAACGTTTTCTTGCGGCCTCGTTTCTGATGCTGCTCGCCCACGCCCCACTCTACACTCTGTTTTCATTGTGGCTATTTGAGCAGGGCTTTAGTCGCACCGAGATTGGTCTGCTCTGGGCATTGGGCGTTGTGGCCGAGATCGTAATGTTTCAATGCCAGCATCGACTGTTTGACCGGTTCTCGGTGGGCGCTTGTTGGGTGGCCTCCTATCTCGTTACGGTGATTCGATTTCTAATGATTGCGTTTTCTGGCGGCTCAGTGCTTGTGATTATCCTGGCCCAGTTATTGCACGCGGTTACCTTTGGTATTCACCATAGCGCTTCGATGTCACTGATTCAGCGCTGGTTCCCCGCGCAGGCGCAGGCTCGTGGCCAGGCCTTCTATACGATGGCCTCCTATGGTCTTGGGGGTTCGATTGGCGGTATTGCCGCCGGCTGGTTATGGGAGGCGGTATCGCCTGAATTTAGTTTTATCGCAGCCGCCGGTGCTGCCGGTCTTGGCGCGGTGGTTGCAGTCTCGGGATTACGCGCTGCTCGAGGATTTGCGGGGCATAATTAAGGGTTTCGAAGCACCCCGACGCTTACTGAAGGAAATCACCATGGCCGGACGCACCTTGTACGACAAACTCTGGGATGAACACGTTGTTCACCAGGAGCAAGACGGGACCTGTCTTATTTATATTGATCGGCACCTTGTCCATGAAGTTACAAGCCCACAGGCATTTGAGGGCCTGGAGATGGCGGGCCGGCCGCTGTGGCGCAACTCTGCCAATCTCGCGGTGGTGGATCACAATGTCCCCACTACGGATCGATCAAAGGGCATCAGCGATCCAGTCTCGCGCCTGCAGGTTGAGACTCTTGATCTCAACGCAAAGAAATTTAATCTGACCTACTTTGATATCAAAGATCAACGTCAGGGTATTGTCCATGTCATTGGTCCGGAGCAGGGGGCAACACTGCCCGGTATGACGGTAGTCTGCGGGGATTCACACACCAGCACGCATGGCGCCTTTGCCTGTCTTGCAATGGGAATTGGCACCTCAGAAGTCGAGCATGTGCTGGCTACCCAGTGTCTACTTTTGAAAAAAGCAAAACGTCTGCTTGTCCAGGTGGATGGTCATCTCGCCGAAGGCGTGACCGCAAAAGACATTGTATTGGCTGTGATTGGGAAAATCGGTACTGCCGGCGGCACCGGTTACGCGATCGAGTTCGGCGGAAGCGCAATCCGGAACCTCTCGATGGAGGGCCGCATGACGATCTGCAATATGGCGATTGAGGCGGGAGCCAGGGCAGGTATGGTTGCAGTCGATCAGAAAACCATTGACTACGTCAAAGGCCGCCCTCTCACACCGAAGGGTGCCGACTGGGATAAGGCCGTGGCCTATTGGAATACCCTGCAGTCGGATTCCGATGCGGTGTTTGACAAGGTGGTCACTCTCAATGCGGCCGAGATTGCACCACAGGTGACCTGGGGAACCTCGCCCGAAATGGTTCTTCCTGTTGAGGCCTGCGTTCCCGATCCCGCCAAGGAGACGGATCAATTCAAGCGAGAAGGGATGGAACGTGCACTCACTTATATGGCACTCAGTGCAAATACGCCCCTCACTGAAATCCGCGTTGATAAAGTCTTTATTGGGTCGTGTACCAATTCTCGAATCGAGGATCTGCGCTCAGCAGCGGCAGTCATTAAAGGCCGCAAGAAAGCTTCAAATGTGAAGCTCGCCTTAGTCGTTCCCGGGTCTGGTCTGGTGAAAGCCCAGGCCGAGCAAGAGGGGCTTGATAAGATCTTTAAGGAAGCGGGTTTCGAGTGGCGGGAGCCTGGATGTTCGATGTGTCTTGCCATGAACGCAGACCGGCTTGAGCCCGGAGAGCGCAGCGCATCGACATCGAACCGCAATTTTGAGGGTCGGCAGGGAGCGGGTGGAAGAACCCATCTCGTTTCTCCCGCAATGGCTGCGGCTGCAGCCCTGGCGGGCCACTTTGTCGATGTCCGACACTTCTAACCTATTGAGAGAATTCTAATGAAACCTTTAACACTGCATCGAGGTCTTGTCGCGCCGATGGATCGGGCGAACGTGGATACGGATGCCATTATTCCCAAGCAGTTCTTGAAGTCAATTAAGCGCAGTGGCTTTGGGCCGCATTTATTTGACGCCTGGCGATACGCCGACGAAGGTCAGCCCGGAATGGACTGCAGCCGAAGGCCTTTGAAGAAAGACTTTGTATTAAATGCACCTCGATACCAGGGGGCGAGCATCTTGATTGCCCGACGTAACTTTGGTTGCGGTTCAAGCCGTGAGCATGCGCCCTGGGCCTTAGAGGATTATGGCTTTCGGGTAGTCATTGCACCGTCATTTGCAGATATTTTCTTTAATAACTGCTTTAAAAATGGTGTTCTGCCGATCGTTCTCTCTGAAGACGATATTGAAATTCTCTTTCAGCAGGTATTTTCTCATGAAGGGTTTGAGCTCGTGGTTGATCTAGGAGCCCAAACCATTGCAACGGCAGACGGTGAGTTCGTCCGCCCATTTGAAGTCGAGCCCTTCCGTAAGCACTGCATGATCAACGGCTTAGATGATATTGGCTTAACTTTGCAGCACGCAGAGAAAATCAAGGCCTTTGAGGCCAAGCGCATTTCAGAAAAGCCATGGCTCGGAACGGACATGCATGCGGTCATGGACCGTTAATCAAACACGAGGAAAGTTTGAATGTCGAAACATCTAAAGATCGCGGTCTTGCCTGGCGATGGTATCGGGCCAGAGATCACGGCACAGGCGGTTCGGGTGCTCAAACGTCTATCCGACCAAGGCCATTTTCAGCTCTCACTCGAGGAGGCGCCCGTGGGCGGTGCTGGATATCGGGCAAGTGGTCACCCCTTGCCTCAGCCAACACTGAAGCTTGCGAAGGACAGCGATGCGATCTTGTTTGGCTCGGTGGGAGACTTTAGTCTAGATGCACTTCCCCGTGAGTTAAGACCGGAACAGGCGATTCTTGGGTTAAGAAAAGAACTTCAGTTATTTGCGAATCTAAGGCCCGCGACAATTTACCCCGAGCTTGCGGGGGCCTCAACGCTAAAACCCGAGGTGGTGTCGGGTATGGACATCATGATTATTCGAGAACTGACGGGCGATATTTATTTTGGCCAGCCTCGCGGAATTCGGGTGCTAGAAAATGGTGAGCGTGAGGGGTTTGACACCATGGTCTATCGCGAGAGTGAGATTCTACGAATCGGACATGTCGCATTCCAGGCTGCTCAAAAGCGCAGTAAACGGGTCTGCTCGATTGACAAGGCGAACGTATTAGAAACCACCCAGCTCTGGCGGGATGTTATGACCACATTAGGCAAGTCTTATCCTGATGTTGCACTCTCCCACATGTACGTTGATAACGCCGCAATGCAGTTATTAAAAGATCCTAAGCAGTTTGACGTGATGGTCACAGGCAATATGTTTGGAGATATCTTGTCTGATGAGGCCTCGATGCTTACCGGCTCGATTGGGATGCTGCCCTCGGCTTCCCTGGATGCCAATAACAAGGGGCTCTATGAGCCAATCCATGGTTCAGCCCCGGATATCGCAGGTCAAGATCTGGCCAACCCGTTGGCAACGATCCTGTCTGCTGCAATGATGTTGCGTTATAGCTTCAACCTGACGGTTGCGGCCGATGCTATTGAGAGCGCAGTCAGAAAAACCCTTGCATCGGGTGTTGCGACGGGCGATATTCTCCGGGATAACTGCAGGCGGGTTGGAACGATCGCGATGGGTGACGCGGTGATTAGTGCCTTGGCGTAAGTCTGGGTGAAAGAGTTAACGGCTAGGAAATAGAGATGAAGACGGTTGGTCTGGTGGGTTGGCGGGGAATGGTGGGCTCGGTGCTGATGCAGCGTATGCAGCAGGAGAATGACTTTGCGCTAATCGAACCGGTTTTTTTTAGCACATCGAACGCAGGCGGCACGGTGCCAGCCTTTGCGAAATCCCGAGAGGTGTTGAAGTCCGCGTCGGATCTCGCCGCACTATCGGCGATGGATATCATCATGTCCTGCCAGGGTGGTGATTACACGAAAGAGATCTATCCGCAACTGCGCGCCTCTGGATGGCGTGGCCATTGGATTGATGCAGCCTCTGCCTTGCGGATGGAAAGCGATGCCGTGATTGTTCTTGATCCCGTTAATCGCCCCGTAATCGATCGCGCCTTATCGCAGGGTGTCAATAGCTGGATTGGCGGTAATTGCACCGTAAGTCTGATGCTCATGGCGATGGGCGGGCTCTTTCGTCATGGCGTAGTGGAGTGGGTCAGCGCGATGACCTATCAGGCAGCCTCTGGCGCGGGTGCGCAGAATATGCGTGAGCTTCTCTCCCAGATGGGTGGGTTGCATAAAACAGTCGCACAGCCACTGGCTGATCCGTCTTCTGCGATTCTAGATATTGATCGCACGGTCAGCGATACGTTACGCGGAAATGCTTTACCGGTCGAACATTTCAGGGGCGTTCCGCTCGCAGGGAGTTTAATCCCATGGATTGATGTTCCCGTTGAACACGGACAGAGTAAGGAGGAGTGGAAGGCCGGTGCTGAGGCGAATAAGATTCTGGGAAAGCCTGCCTTTCGTACCCCCGGATCTATCCCGATTGATGGTTTATGTGTTCGTATCGGTGCGATGCGTTGCCATTCACAGGCGCTCACAGTAAAACTTACTAAGGATATTGCGCTTGATGAGATCACCACCATGCTAGCCACTGCCAATGACTGGGTACGTGTTATTCCCAACGAACGGGAACGTTCAGAGCGAGAACTCACGCCTGCAGCGGTGAGTGGCTCGATGAGTATTCCGGTCGGTCGTTTGCACAAGATGGCAATGGGCCCAGAGTACCTTGCGGCATTTACAGTGGGCGATCAATTACTGTGGGGTGCCGCGGAGCCACTGCGCCGGATGTTAAGAATTCTTCTGGAATCGCGGTAGTTTGCGTATTGCACTCTGCGTTGAATACGATGGAACCGACTGGAACGGTTGGCAGACCCAGCCCAATGGCAAGACCGTTCAGGACCAACTCGAAGCTGCTTTACTAAAGTTTACGCAACGCGAGCACGCGACAACCTGCGCGGGGCGCACGGATGCGGGTGTTCATGCCCGTGGACAGGTGGTCCATATTGATACCGATATCGATCGCCCAGACTGGAGTTGGGTGCGGGGTCTAAATGCACTTCTGCCGAATTCGATTGGCGTCCGTTGGGTGGCGTGTGTTCCTGATGAATTTCATGCGCGCTTTTCGGCGCGATCTCGTCACTATGTCTATCAGATTCTGAATAGCCCCACCCGCTCGCCGCTCGCCCATCGAGCGGCAGCCTGGTTTTATCGGCCTCTGGATATGGATCTTATGCAGTCGGCGGCGCAAGCACTCATCGGGGAACATGATTTCAGCGCCTTTCGGTCTTCGGAGTGTCAGGCAAAGTCTCCTGTGCGACATCTGATGCGTTTCGAGATCGGGTTCGAGTCTGGATTGATCGTCTGCCGGCTTCAGGCCAATGCGTTTTTGCACCACATGGTGCGCAATCTGGTCGGCGCAGTGGTGGAGGTGGGCCGCGGTGCTGCTTCCGTGCAATGGATCTCCGAGGTGCTTTCGAGCCGTGATCGCACCCTTGCAGCTCGAACGTTCCCGGCCTGTGGCCTTTGTCTGGAGCGAGTCGAGTACGATTCCAACCTATTATGCGAACCCGAATTAAAGTTTGCGGATTAACCCGGGAGGCCGATCTCGACGCAGCAGTTGAGGCCGGGGTAGACGCTATCGGCCTTGTCTTTTATGACAAGAGCCCCCGAGCGGTCTCGATTGACACCGCGCAACGGCTTGTGCGCCGCCTGCCGGCTTGGGTGGCCGCGGTGGGGTTGTTTGTGAATAGCCCGCGTGATGAGGTGCGCCGAATAGCCGATTCCGTGGGCCTGTCGCACCTTCAACTCCATGGCGATGAGACCCCGGAGGAGTGCCTTGGATTAGGTCGGCCTGTGGTGAAGGCAGTTCGTATTCGAAATCTCGCCAAGGGGGATAGGGGGGCACTCTCGGCAGAGACTCGGCGCGTGGAGGGCCTGCTTGACCAGTACTCTGCCTGCCAGGCCATCTTGTTTGACTCGGATAGCCAAGGCTTTGGCGGCAGTGGGCAGTCGTTTGATTGGCGTATTGTTCAAGAGGCCTTGGCCAATGCCCCGTTGCGTCGGGCGACCTGGGTGCTCTCGGGGGGGCTAGAATCGGGGTCTGTGGCAAGAGCTATTGCTGAGCTTTCTGCGCCCTGCGTGGATGTCAGCAGTGGAGTCGAGCGGCTTGAAGCTGGCTTGGTCGTAAAAGGCCAGAAGGATGCCGATCGGATTAAAGCGTTTGTGAGTGCGGTGCGTGCTGCAGACCAATTACCCATGAGAGAGACATGAAGGCAAACGAGCTTCCCCAACCAATTCCGGAAACCGGCCCTTACGCGTACCCCGATCCTCGCGGTCACTTCGGCCCCTATGGGGGAAGCTTTGTCTCCGAGACGCTAACGCATGCCTTAAATGAATTGCGTGACGCCTACGCGCATTACAAAAATGACCCGGATTTTCTCGAAGAATTCCATCGAGAACTTAAACACTTTGTTGGCCGGCCTAGCCCGATCTATCACGCCAAACGTTGGTCAGACCGCCTGGGGGGTGCCCAGATCTACCTCAAGCGCGAGGATCTCAACCACACCGGTGCCCATAAGGTGAACAACACAATCGGGCAGGCACTGCTCGCTAAGCGCATGGGTAAGCCGCGGGTGATTGCGGAAACCGGCGCAGGCCAGCACGGCGTAGCATCGGCCACCGTCGCGGCCCGATTCGGAATGGAATGCGTGGTCTATATGGGTGCAACGGATGTTGCACGACAGGCAGCGAATGTCTACCGCATGAAACTACTCGGGGCAACGGTGGTGCCTGTCGAGAGCGGTTCAAAAACACTCAAAGATGCGCTCAACGAGGCGATGCGCGATTGGGTCACCAATATTGAGAACACCTACTACATCATTGGTACTGTTGCGGGCCCCCATCCTTATCCAATGATGGTGCGAGATTTCAATTCAGTGGTGGGTAAAGAGTGCCTCTGGCAGATGCCCGAGATGGTGGGCCGCCAACCCGACATCATCATGGCCTGTGTGGGGGGCGGTAGCAATGCGATGGGCATCTTTTATGACTACCTCAACGTGCCCAATGTAAAACTCATCGGCGTGGAGGCCGCTGGCGAGGGGATTGACTCCGGTAAGCATGCAGCAACCTTATCTGCCGGCATACCCGGTGTACTGCACGGTAATCGGACCTACCTGATTCAAGACAGTAACGGACAGATTGCCGAGACCCACTCGGTGTCTGCGGGCTTGGATTACCCTGGCGTTGGCCCTGAGCACGCATGGCTTAAGGATTCTGCGCGTGCGCAATACGTGTCGATTACTGATGATGAAAGTCTCGAGGCATTTCATACCTGCTGTCGTATTGAAGGCATTATTCCCGCGCTCGAGACAAGCCATGCCCTAGCCTATGCCGCAAAACTTGCACCAACAATGGCAAAAGACAAGATCATCTTAGTCAATCTATCGGGCCGTGGTGATAAAGATATGCACACGGTGGCGGAAAAAAGTGGCTTAAGCTTCTAAGCCACAACCGATCAACCGCCCGAAAAAAACCAATTCAGTTTATTGTGTCGCGATTAAAAACCACCTTCTCTCGGCTCTACTCGACAGGCAAGACAGGTCTCATTCCGTATGTCACCGCAGGAGATCCTTCCCGCGAGTCGGTCGTTGCGCTGATGCATGTGTTAGTCAGGGAGGGTGCCGATGTTCTTGAGCTGGGGGTGCCATTTTCTGATCCGATGGCCGATGGCCCAGTGATTCAGCGTTCGAGCGAGCGGGCCTTAAGCCGGCAGGTGAGTCTTCATGACTGCTTAGAGTGGGTGGCTCAATTTCGCACCACTGATCGCGCAACACCTGTCGTCTTGATGGGCTATGCCAATCCAATTGAGCGATTTGGCATTGAGGAGTTTGCTAAAGCAGCGAGTGAGGCAGGCGTGGATGGCACCATCATCGTAGACTATCCACCCGAAGAGTGTGAGGACTTCAGCCGTACCCTTCAGCAAAACAATATCGATCCAATTTTTTTACTTGCACCCACCTCAACGCAGGCTCGGATGAAAGACGTTGCGCGACTTGGGTCTGGCTACCTCTACTATGTGTCTCTGCGCGGCGTCACTGGTGCAGCAAACATTGAGCCTAAGGCAGTTGCGGATCGTCTTGGCTTGATTCGACAGTTCACGACAATGCCTATTGGCGTAGGGTTTGGTATCAGCGATGCCGCTTCGGCGGTTGCAGTAGCGCAATCGGCCGATGCCGTGGTCATCGGTAGCGCCTTGATTCGAATTATGGAAGATGCCCAAGCCGCCAACCAGAACCCTATTGAAGCGGCCGGGGTCTTCATGGCCTCGATTCGATCGGCACTCGATACAATGCCGGCTAAACGTTCTTCGGAGGCTGCATGAGCTGGCTCGATAAGATTCTTCCCCCTAAGATTCAGCGCTCAGAAGCGCCCCGCCGAAGCGTTCCAGAGGGCTTATGGTTAAAGTGCCCCTCCTGCGAGTCGGTGCTCTATCGGTCAGACCTCGAGGGCAATCAGCAGGTCTGTCCCAAGTGCGACCACCATCTGCGCATTCGGGCTCGAGACCGTCTCGACAAACTCTTGGATCCCGAGGGTCGATACGAGATTGGTCAAGAGGTCTTGCCCGTCGATACCTTGAAGTTCAAAGATAGTCGCAAGTACCCGGATCGCTTGTCGGAGGCGATGGAGCAGACCGGCGAGACCGATGCACTGATTGCGCTTGGGGGAGCGATTAAATCCGTTCCAGTCGTGGTGGCCTGCTTTGAGTTTGAATTTATGGGTGGATCGATGGGCTCGGTTGTCGGGGAGCGTTTCGTGCGCGCTGCGGAGGCTGCCCTCGAAACAAAAGTGCCCTTTATCAGCATTACCGCGAGTGGTGGTGCCCGTATGCAAGAGGGGCTCCTCTCCCTGATGCAGATGGCACGAACGACGGCGGTTTTGCAGCGGCTATCGACTGCGAAACTGCCCTACATTTCTATCCTGACCGATCCCACAATGGGAGGGGTATCTGCGAGTTTTGCGTTTCTTGGTGATGTCGTCATTGCCGAGCCCAAAGCCCTCATTGGGTTTGCAGGCCCTCGTGTGATTGAACAGACCGTCCGTGAGAAATTACCTACAGGTTTTCAGCGTTCTGAGTTCCTGATGGAAAAGGGTGCAATTGATCGTATTGTTGACCGTCGAAAAATGCGTGATGAGTTAGCGGATCTGCTGACCCTGCTGATGCGTCAGCCTGCCGACGTGGTGCGTTAAACGGCAGCCTGTTGACGCCCCACGAACTTGACATTGAATCTCAGCGCCTGGCTCTCCGAGATATCAGCGCAGCACCCTAAAACAATCGCATTAGGATTAGAGCGTGTTGATCGTGTGGCACACGAGATGGGGTTTGATCGGCACCCTGATGGGCTTGATCTCGGCTGCACGACCATTATCGTGGGCGGCACTAATGGCAAAGGATCAACCTGCGCCATGCTGGAGTCAATTCTAGTTCAGGCGGGATATCGGGTCGCGACTTATACCTCGCCGCATCTCATTCGATTTAATGAACGTCTTCGATTTCAGTGTGAGGCTGTTAGTGATGCGGCCCTGATTGAGAGTTTTGAGCGGGTGGAGGCGGCACGCCAAAGGCTGCCCGACTCTGCTTTAACCTATTTCGAATTTACGACACTTGCGATATTCGATCAGATTCGACGAGCAGAGGTCGATGTTGCGGTCCTCGAGATTGGGCTTGGGGGACGATTAGATGCAGTCAATTGCGCCCAGGCGCATTGTTCGGTATTGGTCTCGGTCGATTTAGATCATCAGGATTATCTTGGAGAGTCCCGCGAAGCGATCGGCTGGGAGAAGGCCCATATTGCCCGATCGGGAAGACCTTTTATATGCGCCGATCCGGAGCCACCTGCGACAGTGCTGCAGGTTGTTGAATCGATCGGGGCTGATCTCTGGCAGTTTGGTGTCGATTACAACTTTCAGGGTGATCGACAGCAGTGGAGTTGGGCCGGCCGCGGGCAACGTCGAAATGCGCTCGCCTACCCCGCGCTGCGTGGGGCCAATCAGCTTCTTAATGCGTCGGCGGCGTTAGCGGCACTCACAAGCCTGCGGGATTTGATTCCAGTGACCCAGGGTGCTGTGCGTCAGGGGTTGGCATTGGTGGAGATCGCGGGACGATTTCAGGTGTTTCCAGGTCAGCCTGCAGTTGTCCTTGATGTCGCACACAATCCCCATGCGGCAGCGGTACTCGCCGTCAATTTAGATCAGATGGGATTTTTTCCCACAACCATTGCGGTGGTTGGGATTCTTGGCGGTAAGGATGCAGCCCGAATATTCGAGAGGATCGGAGATCGGGTTGATCACTGGTGTCTTGCGTCGCTCACGGGGGCAGATACTGGAGGCCGCGCACGACGCGCGGAAGAACTCGAGTTGATCTTACGCACGGTGAACCCGAAGGCCAAGAGTGAATGTTTTGAAACCCCAGAGTTGGCCTATCTGCGGGCGCAGACCCTCGCTCAGCCGAGTGATAGAATCGTGGCCTTCGGTTCGTTTTTAACCGTAGCCCCTATTTTTGAACATCGCCATGCCCGCTGACAACGACTACCGTTCGTCTCAACGCGACACTCAAGGATCCGATCCGATGGCAGAGCACAAGCGTCGCGCACGGTGGCGCTTATTTGGGGCGATCCTGATCGCAGGCTCTGTAGCGGCGATCACTCCATTTTTGCTTGAAGAGCAGGCCCGTCCGCTATCCCAGGATTTGCTCATCGAGATCCCGTCAAAGAATTCTAAGTTCACAAAAATAGACTCGTTAAAGCCCCAGGATCCCGCCGCTCAAGAGTCGGCGAGTTCAGTAACCTCAGCCACTCCGGTAACCCCTCAGGGGCCTGCAACTCCGGCAACACCTCAGGGACCTGTAGCGATAGCAAAATCGGAAACCACTAAGGAAGCGCCCGCAAAGGAATTACCCGCGAAGCAAACGCCTGCGAAGCAAACGCCTGCGAAAGAGGCGTCACCCACCGCAGCAAAGACCAAGGGTTTTATGGTGCAGGTCGGTGCCTATTCGAAGCCTGAGTCTGCCGCATCCACCAAGAAACGAATGGAGTCTGGCGGGCATCGGGTTGTGACTGAAACGATAAAAGCCGCGGATGGATCTGATCGCCATCGGGTGCGTATCGGCCCATTTGAAACCCGTGAGGCGGCAGAGCAGGTTCGGGATCGCGCAAAGGCCCAGGGTTATGATGCGATCGTGGTGAGTCCTTAATGGAGTTCTTCGCGGTATTCACCTGGATCGATTGGGTTGTCGTGACGGTTGTTTCTGCTTCCATCATTCTGTCGGTGGTCAGGGGGCTTGTGAAGGAGGTTGCATCTCTGGCTGTCTGGGTGGTGGCGGTGGTCGGCGCGAGCCGTCTGGCGCATTTTCCTGCAGAGCTTCTGCCCCCGTGGCTTAGCGCCCCACTTCAACAAACGGTTGGCTTTTTAATCGTGCTGGTCTTGATTCTGATTATTGGAAAGTTGATCACCATGGCATTAAAGGAGTTGGTGAGTGCGGCGGGTGTTGGAACGCTTGACCGGATTCTGGGCACTGGGTTTGGTCTTGCCAGGGGCGGCTTGATCGTCATTGTGCTTTCGGTTCTTGCCGCGATGACCTCATTGCCAACGCAACCCGCCTGGAAGACCGCAAAAACGCGCAGTTTTCTTGAGTTAGGGATTAGAACTGCAGCGCCGTGGCTACCCGCATCAGTGGGCGATCGTTTGCAGTTACCAAGCTCTTCTCGGCAGACCCAGGGGGTATTGACATGTGTGGTGTGATTGGGATCGTTGGCCACACAGCAGTTAATCAACTCCTCTACGACGGTCTTCTATTGCTTCAGCACCGAGGGCAGGATGCTGCGGGCATTGCCACTGCGCAAGGAAAGCGTATTCATATCCATCGTAGTAATGGCCTTGTGCGCGATGTATTCCGCACGCGCGATATGCGAAATCTCCAAGGTCAGATGGGCATTGGTCATGTACGCTATCCGACGGCGGGAAGCGCATCGAACTCGGAGGAGGCCCAGCCTTTTTACGTGAATGCCCCGTTTGGCATTGTCCTGGGGCATAACGGAAATCTCACGAATGCTGAAGAGTTACAGCAAGACATGTATCGCCGTGATCGGCGGCATATCAACACGGAATCCGATTCTGAGGTTCTGCTTAATGTCTTTGCCCATGAACTGCAGCAGGCAGTTTCGGGTCTGTCCTTAGACCCTTCATCGATTTTTAAGGCAGTCACTGCTCTACATGCGCGGGCCAAGGGTGCTTACGCCTGTGTCGTGATGATTGCAGGCTACGGCATTGTCGCGTTTCGCGATGCCCACGGCATACGGCCACTCGCCCTCGGACGTCATGTCGATGAACGGGGCGAGGAGTGGATGGTCGCCTCGGAGACGGTAGCGATTCAGGGCCTTGGGTTTACGCCGGTGCGTGATGTCGCCCCCGCAGAGTGTTTGATCATTACGCTAGATGGCGAGATGCATTCCCAGATCTGCGCTAAAGAGACAGTTCTCAACCCTTGTGTATTTGAGTATGTGTATTTTGCAAGGCCTGATTCTGTGATTGATGGGGTCAGTGTTTACGATGCACGGCTAAGAATGGGTGAGTCACTGGCCGAGAAGATTCGCAAGCAATTCCCAAGGGGGTCAATTGATGTTGTGATGCCTATTCCGGATTCCAGTCGACCCGCTGCAATGCAGCTGGCTATGCGGCTTGGAATCGAGTACCGGGAGGGGTTTATCAAAAACCGTTATATCGGCCGAACCTTCATTATGCCGGGCCAGGCGGCACGAAAAAAATCGGTACGCCAGAAATTAAATGCGATTGCCTCTGAGTTTAAAGACAAGAAGGTCTTGATTGTTGATGACTCCATCGTGCGCGGAACAACCAGCCAGGAGATTGTTCAGATGGCGAGGGATTCCGGCGCAAAGCAGGTGATTTTCGCCTCTGCAGCGCCCCCGGTACGCTTTCCGAATGTCTATGGAATTGATATGCCGACCCGCGGGGAACTTATTGCCTTTGGCCGAAATGACGATGAAATCTGTAAGGCGATTGGCGCCGATGCCCTGATCTATCAAGATATTGAATCGATGAAGAGTGATATCTTGAGTCTGAATCCAGCGCTTCGCGGGCTTGAGGCCTCATGCTTTGATGGCCAATATATTACGGGCGATGTCACCGAGCGGCTCCTTGATTTGCTCGAAAGCGCGAGAATTCAGGGCGGAGAGCAGGCCACCCGACAGCAGCTCGCATTAAACTTGCACAATGACGACTAAACCGCCCCCCAAATCCGCTACGCGTCGCGACCTTGGTTTTTCAACCCGGGCCGTGCGGGCAGGAACAACCCGATCAGACTTTGGCGAACACTCTGAGGCCATGTACCTCACCTCGAGCTTTGTCTTCGACGACGCAGAGCAGGCGGCACGACGCTTTCAGAATAAAGAATCCGGTGTGGTCTATTCCCGCTTTACGAACCCTTCAGTGCAGATGTTTGAAGAGCGATTGGCCTCGCTCGAGAACGCCGAGCGCTGTGTTGCAACGAGTTCTGGAATGTCGGCGATATTGGCGACCTGCATGGGCTTACTGAAGGCGGGCGATCATATCGTCTCGACACCGAGCCTTTTTGGCGCAACGGTGCAGCTCTTTGATAACTACATGACAAAGTTTGGCGTAGCGGTTAGCTACGTGAGCCTCACCAATCCTGCTGACTGGGCGGCAGCGATTCTGCCCAATACGCGACTACTGTATTTGGAAACACCGTCTAATCCTCTGACAGAAATAGCAGATATCCGTGCAATCTCGGCGGTCGCAAAGTCGGCGGGTGTGCCGCTGGTGGTTGATAATTGTTTTTGTACGCCCGCCCTTCAGCAGCCCTTAGCCTTGGGAGCCGATCTTGTTCTGCACTCGGCCACCAAATACATTGATGGACAAGGGCGTGTGCTGGGCGGTGCTGTGGCAGGGTCCGGGGCACTGATTGAGCCAATCTTTCAAGTGGTCCGAACCTGTGGCCCATCGCTATCACCCTTTAACGCCTGGGTACTTCATAAGGGATTAGAGACGCTCAAGATACGGATGAAAGCCCACTCGGAGTCTGCACTGGCGCTGGCCCAATGGCTGGAGGGGCATTCGGCAGTCAGTCGTGTTCTCCATCCCGCATTACCGTCGCATCCCCAGCATGCGTTAGCGATGAAGCAGCAATCCGCTGGTGGCGCCATCATCTCCTTTGAGGTCCAAGGCGATACGCCGCAGTCGCAGCGTGAGAATGCCTATCGGTTAATTAATGCTGTTGAGGTGATGTCCGTTACCGGTAATCTGGGCGACACCCGGACGACCATTACCCATCCGGCAACCACAACCCATGGTCGTATCTCTGAAGAGGCACGGCAGAAGGCGGGAATTAAGCAATCATTGATTCGAATCGCTGTTGGGCTTGAAGAGATCGACGATCTCAAGGCCGATCTCGAACGTGGATTTTCCACTCAGTAAACCCGAGCACAACAATTCTTTACAAGATCCGCCGCATCGGGATCTATGTACCGATTGTGGTGTCTCTCGAACCGCGAATCCAAAGCGTTGTGGTTATGCCTGTCAATTTATTGCACCGGACTATCCGCGTATGGAAGAGCAGGTCCATGGTCGTGCCCGCCGTGAGTCCCAGGGTGATGAGCGTTTTTTTGGCCCCTATCAGATTCTCTATCGCGCATCGTTGAGAAACCCGCTGCCGGGTGCCCAGTGGACTGGAATTACTACCCGTATTGCAGAGCGGTTATTCGAAGAGAAAATGGTGGATGCGGTGCTGACCATGGCACCAGACCCCAATGATGCCTGGCGGCCGGTCCCGGTATTGGTGAGATCGAAGGAGGGCCTCACCAATTGCCGAGGCATGCGCATGGGCTATGCGCCCCTCTTATCTCTTATTGAACCCGCAATCGCGCAGGGCGTTGAGCGACTGGCCGTTATCGGGATTCCCTGTCAGGTCTATGCATTGCGAGCACTCGAGAGAGAATTGAAGTTAAAGAAGCTCTACGTGATCGGCACACCCTGTTCGGATAACACGACAACAGAGCGATTCCATGAGTTCTTAGAGCTCCTATCGCCGGCACCTGAGACGATTACCTATCTGGAGTTCTGTGCCGATTACCATGTCGAGATTCGGTTTTGTGATGGCAGTAAAAAGCGAATCCCTTTTCTTCTCCTACCGCTTTCAAAATTACCGTCGGATTTTTTCCCGCTCACCTGCCGCACCTGTGTGGATTACACCAATGTCTTATCGGACATCACGGTGGGCTATATGGGGGGCGAGGGGGCGCAGTGGTTGATTGTTCGTAACGATGCGGGAATGGAGTTACTCGATTTGTTGGGCGCTGAGGTTGAGCTCTCCGCCCCGGGTAGTGCAGGTCGACGACACGGCCCAGTGAAGGGGTTTATGGAGAACACGCGTCGGGCAGCAGGGGGGCTGCCGCTGCGATCGATGCCGAATTGGTTGCGCCCTCTCGTGGGGTGGTTAATGCCAAAGATCGGCCCACGGGGTCTGGAGTTTGCCCGTGCCCGGGTAGAGATGAAGGCAATTGAGACAGTGATTCATCTCAAGCGCGAGGAGCCTAAGCGGATGAAGTCGATGATTCCAGATCATGTCTGGACGCTGACTAAACCGTATGGCATTACTCGACAAGACGACGGTATTGCTCGACAAGACGATTAATGAAAATCTCGAGAATAGGTTTCAAGATTGCCGAGTAATCGGGATAGCAGATCGGTCTGATCTTCAATGCGCTGAGCCAAGAGATGCTGGACCTGTCCTTTAGAGGCAGGATCAATGCCTTGGTCACGCTGCCAGGTGCCATAGACCACCATCAGTTGGGAGTAGAGCACTGCCTTATAAAAACGCGCCAACACATCTGGCCAGACGATGACATTAATGATGCCGGTGTCATCTTCGAGCGACAGAAATAAAGTGCCATTTGCAGTGCCCGGTCGCTGCCGATGGGTGACAAGACCGGCGGCGCGGGCCAGGCGGCCATGCCGGTAGCCTGCTAGATTTGCAGCGGGTTGGATGCCTTGGCAATCAAGTGCATGACGCAGTAACGCCAAGGGGTGTCGCCCGAGGGTGAGCCCCAGACTTGCGTAATCTGCAACTGTGTTCTCGCCCTCGGTAGGCGGTGTCAGGGTGATTGGGGGCTCGTTAATTCTTGTGTTTTTTAGCACTGCCGGCAGGCGGTGCTGGCCACTGGACTGCCATGTCGCCTGATGACGGTTACCGGCCAGTGATTGCAGTGCGCCGCTTGCGGCAAGGCAGTTTAAATCCTGACGGTCTAATGATGCTCGGATCGCGAGATCTTCAACCGTTTCAAACTGAAGGCAGCATTGTCGTGCCTCAATAATGCGTTGCATTCCATCGGCCGATAGGCCGGCGATTCGATTTAAGCCAAGCCGAACCCCATAGTCGTGAGCAGCTGCCCGGGTTTTAGCTGGCGGTGGGTCATGTTGCCCTAACCGGTTTTCTAACTGGCTTTCAATGGCGCTAATCTGTACATCCACCGGCAGTACAACAACACCATTTCTGCGGGCATCCTGCACGAGTTGCGAGGGTGAATAAAACCCAAGAGGCTGGGCATTGAGCATAGCGGCAAGAAAAGCGTCGGGATGATGACACTTGATCCAGCAGCTCACATAAACCAGTAGCGCAAAACTCGCGGCATGGGACTCTGGAAATCCGTACTCGCCGAACCCTTCAATCTGCCGAAATACACGATCTGCAAAGCTACGGGTATAGCCCCGTGTCAACATGCCATCCACAATGCGGTCGTGAAATTTCTCGAGACCACCCTTACGACGCCAGGCCGCCATTGATCGGCGGAGTTGATCCGCCTCGCCTGCAGTAAAGCCGGCTGCAAGAATTGCGAGCTGCATGACCTGTTCTTGAAATATCGGCACACCCAGTGTTCGAGAGAGTGCTTCACGGACTGCAGCTCCCGGATACTCAATGGGCTCAAGCCCCTGCCGTCGTTTTAGGTAGGGGTGGACCATTCCCCCTTGAATGGGGCCGGGTCGAACGATGGCGACCTCGATCACGAGGTCGTAAAAGCATCGTGGCCGCAGCCTAGGCAGCATCGCCATCTGGGCTCGGGATTCGATCTGAAATACGCCGATGGTCTGGGCTGCGCAGATCATGTCGTAGGTATCGCTGTCTTCAGCAGGAATATCCTGCATCTGAAAGGGGTAGCCAACCTTCTGGCTAATGCACTCAAGAGCCCGCCGTATGGCAGAGAGCATGCCAAGGGCCAAGACATCGACCTTTAATAGTCCGAGCGCTTCGATGTCATCCTTGTCCCACTGGATGACACTACGGTCGGGCATCGCAGCGTTTTCAACCGGTACGAGATCCGATAGTCGTGTACGGGCAATGACAAACCCGCCGACATGTTGGGAGAGATGGCGCGGGAAACCAATGAGTTCATTACAAAGCGCTACCCAACGTTGACAGAGGGCTGTAATGGGTTGCGCTATGACAAGATTGCGTTCAACAAAAGTGGGTAGGGTAAGGGCCTCGCTGAGCGTTGCTTCTAGGGCATCGGTATTGATTTGTCGCCCATCCCACCATTGATGTTGTTTGGCAACATGCTCGATTATCGGTAATGGCAGGCCCAACACCTTGCCAATATCCCGCAAGGCCGAGCGTGGCCGATAGGTGGTCACCGAGGCAGCAAGGGCTGCGCGGTCGCGGCCGTACTTCTGATAGATGTACTGAATGACTTCCTCTCGGCGTTGATGTTCAAAATCCACATCAATATCGGGGGGCTCATCACGCTCTTTAGAGATAAATCGCTCAAAGAGCATATTCATGCGATCAGGGTCGACCTCGGTGATTCCTAGGCAATAACAAACGGCAGAGTTCGCTGCAGAGCCTCGGCCTTGGCAGAGAATTCCCTGACGCCGTGCAAATTCAACGATATCGAAAACGGTTAGAAAGTAAGGCTCGTAATGTAGCTCGTGGATTAAGGTGAGTTCATGCTCAATCTGTGCGCGAACTTTCTTGGGCACACCTTGGGGGTAGCGTTCAGGACTAAAACGCCTACGTAAGCCTTCTTCTGTGAGATGTCTGAGCCATTGGCTTGGCGTAAACCCCGGGGGTGCAATCTCATCAGGATATTCGTAGCGCAATTCATCCAAAGAGAAACGACATCGCTGACTGATCTCAAGGCTGTTGGCAAGCATCTCGGGGGGATAGAGGCGGGCTAACCGTGCCCGATGCCGCAGATGCTGCTCTGCATTGGGTGTGAATCGTTTACCGCAGGCCGATAGCGTTAGGCCGTAGCGGATCGCCGTAAGCGTATCGGCCAGAGGTTTACGGGAGCGTCGATGCATTAAGACATCGCTCGTGGCGGTGATCCGAATTCGATACAGCGCTCCGATGGCCTGAAGATAATCACGCCATACGGCGTCGTTGCCACGAAGTAGTAAGCAGCAGGCAATATAAAGCCGGTCTGTGAATCGATGGCGAAGCCATTGGGCCGCCTGATGGTGCTGGGCTGCTTCTGCGTGAGGCGTTGGCTGCCAGAGCACCACACATTCAGATAAACCGCTGTCGAGATCGGTAAGATCAAGTCGGTAGTGGCCTTTGAGTTCACGGCGACGGGTCTGGGTAATGAGGTAACCGAGTTGCGCATAGCCTTGACGTGACATTGCGATAATCGAGAGCCGGCCATAGAGCTCAGCCGATTCGAACTGCGCGCCAATTAATAACTGCAGGCCAATTGATTTGGCTGCGACATGGGCCTGTACAACACCAGCAACCGAGGCCTCATCTGTAATGGCAAGTGCCTGATAGCCTAATGTCTGCGCCCGGGCGACAAGCTCTGCCGGCCGTGAGGCGCCTGATAAGAATGAATAGTTGGTTCTACAGAAGAGTTCGGCAAACCCGATAGCGCTCTCGCGATGCATAGTGGCGGTGTTACATCAGCTAAAAAAGCCGTGGAGATACCAGTCATAGGCGGGGGTGCGAAAGACCCATAGGAGGGCCTCGTGCCGGGTTTTGGCTACGAAATAATCGCGTTGTGTGGCGCCATTGGGTGTGTCGTCCCACCATCCGGCCTCAATCCGTTCTGGTCCGGATAGGAGTTGCAGTGGGCCGTGGTAGCTTGGCCGGTGGTCTTGCAGAGCCAACAAGAGCGGTGTTGCTAAAAGCCAGCTGGGTCGGTGCGCATCTCGGCTGGGGCCTACCGCAAGAGGGTTTGCTGGAAATAATTCGCGCGATGCGGTCGAGGCTTTTTCTGGGCGATGCTCGTCATGAATATCGAGCCCATGGACCTGAGACTCTCCTAGGCGGGCTTCTAGCCGTTCAATGAGTTCATGTAAGGCCTGTTCAGTGTCGCGGCCACCGCCTAAGAAATCTGCTGTGCGATGAGGAAGTGATGTAACACTAGAGGCATCGAGGGTGATGCGGTAGACCGGCCGAGGAATTGCGTGGCGCGATTGAATTCGTGTGAGACGTTCACTGAGTAGTCGTGCAAATCGTTGGTGTTGACGCGCTGGACTCGCAAAGCCTAGGCGCACGATTGTTGGCGGAGGGTTATCGTGGTGGAGCGTGAGTTCAATAATATTCACACCGAGCTGGCGGGCCATTAGCCAGGCCTCACACTCTTGAAAGATATAACTGGCGGCCTGCTCAATGAGTGTAGTGTTGTCTGCGCGGGCTGGTAGTTCACGTTCCTGGCGAAAAAATTCCGGGCTCGTGATCCAGACCCGTAGATCAGGCGTACGCCCGTAAGCGCTATCTAAGGCCTGTAGCAATGATTTTCCAAATCGCCGGTTAAGCCCGCCGCGTGGCAACGCGTTGAGTTGGCCAATCGTTCGAATGCCCATGCGTTGAAGTAATTCGATATGCGGCTGGGCCTCTTTAATGACATCAACAGGCAACAGATGGAGTGTTGCATCAGGATGGGATGGCGTACTCGGTGGCATACAAAGTGCCACCCATAGGGCCGCTCTTGGGGTTGGCCCGCATGCCATCTGAATAGTGTCTGGCGCGGACCACCCGAAGGCATGCCACCCGAGTGTTAGTCGTTGACATAGTTTTTCCTTCCCACCCCATAAACGAAGACTAGATTGAACCTCGAGTAATAGCGCCTCGTTTGCGTCATCAATACTCACACAGGGCGTGAACTGCAGTGCCCACTGGGCCATACGCTGTACAGCCTGCAGGGGAGATTCAGTCGCGGACTGCCGAACAGCGCTGGGAAGTGGTTGGCAAACGGGCGCCCGATAACGGGCTGGAATCACGCATGCGATCCATAGCATGAAGGGCTTCCGTAGGTGTTGGGTAAGAAGAAAGGGTTTGTGGTGTGGGGGCTGCAATAATGGCCTGGCGATCATCAAGTGTGCGCAGACCACTACCAGGTATTGGAATTGCAATATCAATGGCCTGTGTCATGACGGGGCCGCGTCGCTTGATGATTTGAACAGCAAGATCAGGATAGCGTCTTGGTAATAAAAGCATGCGTAGGGGCGCGGGTGATGCATGGTGTTGGGCATCAAATGGACGAAATGCAAAGACGAGCCCCTGGGTACTAGAGGCCGCCAATTGAAGCCGCCGCAATAATTCTGGGCGCACATGGTGCGCTCGCTGTTCTGATCGGGTCTGGGCGCTGGGGTTGCCAAGCCAGGTCACGAGCGCACCAAATTGATTGCTTTTAATGGATTGTTCAACTGCCCAGAGCCGATCAATTGGTTTTTCTGCATGGACAACTAAGAGCTTGGTGTGATCAATTCCCATTGCCGCGAATGCAGGAGCGTAGGGCGTGTGCGGTGGCGTGAGTAAGACAATGTGTTTTTTAGCCTGTGTCAGCTGACGTAAGGTTGGGGCTAGAAAACGTAGCTCACCAATGCCCAAACCGTTTACTAAGAGTTCAATGAGTGTGCTGCGTGGCCAGCCATTACCCGGTAGTTCTCGGTCGAGCAGACGAAAACTACTGCTGACCCCCGGCGTTGGAGCCTGATGAATGGCTTGGCCACGCCAAAGGGCTGGGTGTGCAAGGGGGGCGGGCGTATTCACAGCGTACTGGAGTTGCGGATAACACCAACACCTAGCCCCTCAATGGCGAATTCACCGTCGCTGGGGTGGACCACGATTGGTTTGAAGTCTGGGTTTTCGGGTAGCAGATGAATCTGGCTGCCTTTGCGCTGAAAGCGCTTGACGGTGACATCATCTTGAATGCGGGCAACAACAATCTGTCCGTTACGGACATCGGTGGCACCGCCAGGAAGTTTCTTTACAGCCAGCAAATCATTTTCCAAAATACCGGCATCCCGCATGCTCATGCCACGTACTTTTAGAAAATAATCCGGGGCCTGGGCAAATAGGGCAGGATCAATTGCGTAGCGGGCTTCAACATGTTCTTGGGCCAGGATAGGATGGCCCGCAGCAACACGGCCGACCAATGGAATGCTGAGCCACTCTGACAGAGTGGCCGATGATTCTGAGGCGAGATCTTTGACAAGACGAATACCCCGAGAGGCTCCGGAGGTGAGCGTGATGACACCTTTTCGGGCCAGCGCTTTGAGATGTTCTTCAGCCGCATTGGGTGATTTAAACCCTAGGGCATTACAGATATCCATACGGGTTGGCGGAAACCCCGTTTGCGCAATATGCTGGCTAATTAGGTTCAAAATCTCTTGCTGGCGGGCGGTGAGCTCTTTCATGGGGCAGGCCTTTAGTTACTGAATGGATGTACAGTACCCGCTTCAGGTCTAAACTGCAAGCCCCTCTACAATGCTTTTAAGCCCCTGCCTGAATTCCCTCTGGGGCAGCTAAGTATCTGAATTTAAAAAACTTTTTGATTGCCCACTATGTCCGCTGCTGAAAAATCCCATGACCACGTCAGACCGAACCCCTTTCTGTCGGCCTTGCCTATTTCCTCATTCGCGATGGTCATGGGCTTATCGGGTCTGGCCTTGGTCTGGGGGCGTGTGGCTAATTTAGGCTGGCTGCCGGGCCTAGCGGGTGGGGTGGCCTTGGGATTGTCCTTACTCGTTGGATTAACGTTTGCGGTGTTGTTGGCTCTGTATATCCGCAAGTGGGCCCGTAACCATCAACAGGTCTATGAAGAATGGCAACACCCGGTGAAGTCGTCGTTTTTTGCGGCCGTTTCGGTTTCCTTTGCATTGGTGGCGACTGTTGCATTAGGCGCCTTTGCGCCCCTGGCCTTACCCCTATGGGTGGTGGGTGCGGCCTTGCAGACGCTGGCGATGACGATGGTATTAAATGCATGGGTACATCGTGAGAGTCTGCAGCCTGGACATGCGACACCCGTCTGGTTTATCCCTGCGGTGGGTAATGTGGTGATTCCGCTTGCGGGGGTACGGCTTGGATTTTTAGAGATCTCGTGGTGGTTTTTTGCGGTAGGTCTTTTGTTTTGGGTGGTGTTGCTCACGTTAGTGATGACACGGCTATTGTTTGTGCAGCCCCCACTGCCTGAGCGGCTTACTCCAACGCTCTGCATTCTGTTGGCACCGCCAGCAGTTGGATTTCTATCGTGGCTTCAATTAACTGGGCAGCATCCGAATGCGAGCGCTCTAGATCCGATGGGCCATGTGTTGTTTGGGCTCGCTTTATTCTTTGCATTATTTCTTGTGATCCAGGCTCGTCGCTTTGCAACCCTGCCGTTTTATCTGTCGTGGTGGGCCTTCTCGTTTCCTGTGGCGGCGTTCACTACAGCCACCTTGGTCTATGCGCAGTTTGTGCCTACCGGTTTTATGCAGGCGCTCTCGGTTGCCATGGTGACCCTGTCAACGGCGCTGATCATCTGGCTTTTTATACGCACGATAGTGGCGATCCTGCGTAATGAAGAGCAGCTGACAGATTAATCGTCTGTGCTAGCTTGCGAGTCGAATTGCAAAGCCAATAAATAAAAGTCCTACAACGGTGGTGCTGCCCGCGACAAGCCAAGGCCGCGCACTGAATTTTTCTTGTAGGTGCACGCCACCAAAAATTAAGGCTGAGAGGTAAAGGGCACTACAGATCTGCACGATGATGCCGAGCACGAGAAAAGACAGTGCAGGATAGGGATAGCTCGGATCAACAAATTGAATAAAAAATGAAATAAAAAACATAATGGCTTTTGGATTCAACAGGCTGATAGTGAGTGCCGTACGAAAGGGCTGTCGCATGCTCTGTGTTGCGGTGGGCGATTCTGTTTTGGAAAGCCGCACGAGCCCTGCGCGGATCAACCCAAAACCAAGCCAGGCGAGGTAGGCTGCGCCTGCGAATTTAAGCGCAGTAAAAATCGCTGCCGAGGCGTACAAAACAGAGGCCGCACCGGTTGCGGCGAGCACCATCAGAATGGTGTCGCCTACAAAAATTCCGCAGGACGCCCGATAGCCCGCACCGATTCCATGGCGCGAGGCAAGGGTCATGACATAAAGCGAGTTCGGGCCCGGCAGTAAAACGATAAAGACCGTGCCAAGAATAAATGTGGTGAGATCGGTAACCCCGTAGATCACCTCGTTTTATCGCTCCACAGCACGCCACCTGTTGCCCAGTCTGTTTTCTTGATGTCGTAGAAGAGGATATCGACGGCCTCGGGGCTACCCCCCAGAACCTGAACCGTAGTATCGGTCAGGGCCTTGGCATAGGCACGTTTTTGTTCTTCGGTGCGGCCTTCAAAAAACTCTACTCGAATTGTTGGCATGGGCATTCTCCTTTTAGGTAAGTTAAAGCAGGGTCTAATTTGGGGCGCAGTCGCATGACGGATAGAAAAGCCTTACATCCCGGTGTAGTTGGGGCCTCCGCCGCCTTCGGGGGCCACCCAGACAATATTCTGAGTCGGATCTTTGATATCGCAGGTTTTGCAATGCACGCAGTTCTGGGCATTGATTTGTAATCGTGCACCGTCGGCAGGTGCATGAATTGCATTACCCGAGGCATCAAGATACTCATAAACACCGGCTGGGCAGTAACGGCTTTCGGGTCCGGCAAACCTGGCAAGGTTTGTCGCAACCGGCACCGATTGGTTGTTCAAGGTCAGGTGAGCGGGCTGGTTTTCCTCATGGGTAGTGCCGGATAAGAACACCGATGAGAGCCGATCGAAGGTGAGCCTGCCATCGGGTTTTGGGTAGTGAATTGGTGGGCATTCTGAAGCGGGTTTTAAGGTGCTGTGGTCGGGTGTCGTGCTGTGTAAGGTCCAGGGGGCCTTTCCACCAAATAGTTTCTGATCAACCCCCACGATTAGGGTGCCGAGCCACAGGCCTTTTGACATCGCCGGCTTAAAGTTACGTGCCCGGTGGAGCTCTTCGCGTAGCCACGAGCGCTCAAACTGGGTCGCGTATTCAGTGGGCTCAGCACCAGGAGAGTCCTTCGCGAGCTCTTTGGCAACCGCCTCTGCACAGAGCATGCCGCTTTTGATCGCCGCATGGCTTCCTTTAATGCGTGAGGCATTCAGAAATCCCGCATCACATCCGAGTAAGGCGCCACCCGGGAAGGTAAATTTAGGCAGGCAGTTCAGGCCGCCCGCGGTGATCGCTCGTGCACCGTAGCCAATGCGTTTGCCGCCTTCGAGAAAAGGCCGGATCTTCGGATGGGTCTTATAGCGTTGGAACTCCTCGAAGGGAGATAGCCAAGGGTTGTCGTAATTAAGTCCCACGACATAGCCGATCGCGACTTGGTGGTGATCGAGGTGATACATAAACGAGCCGCCATAGGTGCGGCTGTCCAGGGGCCAGCCTGCGGTGTGGATCACGAGCCCGGGCTGGTGCTGTGCGGGGTCGATTTCCCATACCTCTTTGAGTCCGATGCCGTAGGACTGTGGATCTCTTGCGGCATCGAGCTTGAATCGGTTGATTAATTGCTTGCCGAGGTGGCCGCGTGACCCCTCTGCAAATAGGGTGTAGTGGCCCAGCAAGGCCATACCCCGTTGAAACTGTGCGCTTGGGTTGCCGTCTTTGCCAATTCCCATATCGCCCGTTGCAACACCTTTTACCCGGCCATCAGGGTGGTAGAGCACATGAGCGGCTGCAAAGCCTGGGAAGATCTCAACGCCAAGGGCTTCGGCCTGCTGTGCCATCCACCGGGTGACATTGGAGAGGCTCACGACATAATTTCCATGATTTTTAAAGCAGTTGGGCAGCATCCATTGCGGAAAGGCGATGGCCTTGGTCGGGGACAGCAGCATGAAACGGTCTTCAGACACCGCCGTTGAAATCGGCGCACCGGAGGACTTCCAATCGGGAAGTAATTCGTTGATTGCAATTGGGTCCATCACGGCGCCCGACAGAATATGGGCGCCCGGTTCCGATCCTTTTTCGAGAACACAGACCCGAATCTCTCGGCCCATGGCGAGACCGAGCTGCCTGAGTCGAATCGCGGCCGACAAGCCCGCAGGCCCTGCGCCGACAATCACGACGTCGTAGTCCATGGATTCGCGCTCCTGCTCTATCGGCGCTTGTGTTGTGGGGCCCATCACCTGATCTCCGAGAAAACAACCTTAACCCGTTACACTATCAGGGTTTCCTCTCTTTCGGAGCAGTACATGAACAAGGTGTTTCCCAGCGCGAGCGCAGCCCTTCAGGATGTGCTGCGTGACCAGCAGACGTTGGCGGTCGGCGGGTTTGGCCTGTGTGGCATTCCTGAGGCATTGATTCTGGCGGTTCGCGATAGCGGTGTGAAAAATCTGACCTGCATTAGCAATAATGCGGGCGTTGATGGCAAGGGTCTGGGCCTGCTCTTGGAGTCCCGTCAGGTGAAAAAAATGATTGCCTCTTATGTGGGCGAGAACAAAGAATTTGAGCGTCAGTTTCTATCAGGAGAGTTAGAGCTTGAGTTCACCCCTCAGGGCACCCTTGCGGAAAAATTGCGTGCCGGCGGTGCTGGAATCCCCGCCTTCTATACGCGAACGGGGGTCGGCACGGTGGTTGCACAGGGAAAAGAGATTCGTGAGTTTCATGGCAAGCCCTATGTGATGGAGGAGTCGCTATTTGCCGATATTGCATTGGTCAAGGCTCAGAAGGCCGATCGCTCGGGCAACCTTGTCTATAACCTAACGGCGCGCAACTTTAATCCGAACGTCGCAATGGCAAGCCGTATGACGATTGTTGAGGTTGAGGAGATTGTGGAAAACGGGGCCTTGAGTCCTGATGAAATCCATACCCCAGGAATCTTTGTTAAGCGTATTGTGCTCAACAAATCTCCCGCGAAATATATTGAAAACAGGACGACACGGTAATGGCCTGGACTCGTGAAGAAATGGCGGCCCGCGCAGCCCAAGAATTGCGCGATGGTTTTTATGTCAATCTCGGAATTGGATTACCCACCCTAGTGGCCAACTATGTGCCTGCGGACATCGAGGTATGGCTTCAGTCTGAAAATGGTCTATTGGGCATTGGCCCCTTTCCGACAGAAGACGAAGTCGACCCGGACCTGATTAACGCTGGCAAACAGACCGTGACAACGCTTAAGGGCTCATCAATTTTTTCGAGCGCCGATTCATTTGCGATGATTCGTGGCGGTCATATTAATCTGGCGATTCTTGGAGCAATGCAGGTCTCAGAGCGCGGTGACCTTGCCAACTGGATGATTCCGGGCAAGATGGTCAAAGGCATGGGCGGCGCGATGGATCTCGTTGCGGGTGTTGACCGGGTTGTGGTGTTGATGGAGCACACCGCGAAGAAAAAAGATGGCTCGCAAGATATTAAGATTCTGCCAGCCTGTACGCTGCCTCTCACGGGTGTCGGTGTTGTGAACGAGATCATCACCGACCTGTGCGTATTGAGTGTGACAATTAAAGGTCTTGAACTGCGGGAGATGGCGCCCGGTGTTACGGTAGAAGAGATCCGTAGTAAAACCGGCTGCCCAATTATCGAGTGAGATAACGAGCTGATATGACCAAATATGTATTTGTCACTGGTGGTGTTGTATCGTCGCTTGGAAAGGGAATTGCAGCCGCATCACTTGGTGCCTTATTAGAGTCTAGGGGTCTTCGGGTCACCATGATCAAAATGGATCCCTATCTCAACGTCGACCCGGGCACGATGAGCCCTTTTCAGCATGGCGAGGTGTTTGTGACCGAAGACGGCGCAGAGACCGATCTCGATCTCGGCCACTACGAGCGCTTTATCAGCGCCCGGATGCACAAACACAACAACTTCACAACTGGCCAGATCTATGATTCCGTGCTGCGCAAAGAGCGGCGTGGCGAGTATCTCGGCAAGACTGTGCAGGTTATTCCCCACATTACCAACGAGATTCAGGATTTCATCGCCAAAGGCGCCCGTGTGGGTCAGCCCGACGAGGCCGAGGTCGCGATCGTGGAGGTTGGTGGAACGGTTGGTGATATTGAGTCGCTCCCGTTTCTCGAAGCAATTCGTCAGTTAAGTCTTCAGCAGGGCCGGCGCAGCAGCTGCTTTGTTCATCTGACCCTCGTGCCCTTTATTCCTTCGGCGGGCGAGTTAAAAACAAAACCAACCCAGCATTCCGTTCAGAAATTGCGTGAGATCGGTATCCAGCCTGATGCCTTGCTCTGCCGTGCAGACCGCCCGATACCCGAGGAAGAGAAAGATAAAATCTCGCTCTTCTCCAATGTCCAGCGAGAGGCGGTGATTTCGGTCTGGGATGTGGACTCCATCTACCGAATCCCGCGCATGTTGTCGGAGCAGGGTCTCGATGCCTTGATCTGTGATGTGCTGGGCTTATCGCCAAAGGCCTCCAACCTAGCGGTCTGGGATGACCTCGTTGATCGGCTTGACCATCCCGAACTCACTGTCCGCATTGCGATGGTGGGCAAGTATGTTGATTTAACAGAATCCTACAAATCCCTAACAGAGGCTCTGATTCATGCGGGCATGCATACCCGCTCTCGGGTGGCCATTGAATATATTGACTCCGAGGCTATCGAATCGCAGGGCGTTGGAGTCCTGAAAGGGTTTGATGCCCTCTTGGTGCCCGGTGGGTTTGGTAAACGTGGTGTTGAGGGAAAGATCGCCGCAATTCGTTATGCACGAGAAAACAGAATCCCCTACCTTGGAATCTGTTTGGGGATGCAGTTAGCCGTGATTGAATTCGCACGTCACAAGGCAGGCCTTCTCCAAGCGAACTCTACTGAGTTTGATTCCGCAACAAAAGAGCCCTTAATCGCGTTAATCACTGAGTGGAAATCCTCCGACGGCCGCATTGAGCAGCGTAGTGCCTCTTCCGATCTCGGTGGCACCATGCGGCTTGGTGCTCAGGCATGCGCGATTCGGCCGGATACCCTGGCCCAGAGCATTTATGGTGCGCAGGTCAATGAGCGGCATCGGCATCGCTATGAGGTGAATAATCTACTGCGCCCAACGGTGGAGGCGGCCGGTCTTGTGGTGGCGGCCGAGACACCCCATGAACAGTTGGTCGAGATTGTTGAACTTCCCCAGGCCGAACACCCGTGGTTTATGGGGGTGCAGTTCCACCCCGAGTTCACCTCAACGCCGCGACAAGGTCACCCGCTATTTACGAGTTTTATTACCGCAGCCATTGCACAACATCGACAATAAGCCAACAATGCCAATCCAAGAAGGAGTGAACTACCGATGAAACTCTGCGGATTCGACGTTGGTGTGAGGCAACCATTTTTTCTTATCTCGGGCCCTTGTGTGGTGGAGTCTGAGCAGCTGCAGATGGATTGCGCAGGCAGCCTGAAAGAGATCTGTGGTGTTTTAGGCATTCCCTTTATTTTTAAGTCGAGCTATGACAAAGCAAACCGCTCCTCTGGGAGTTCGTTTCGGGGGCTCGGGATGGAGAAGGGCCTCGAGATCTTGGCGAAGGTTCGAAAGACACTCAACGTTCCCATCCTGACCGACGTTCACAGCGAATCAGAGATTGCGCAGGTGGCGGCCGTAGTGGATGTGCTGCAGACCCCTGCTTTTCTGTGCCGGCAGACCGATTTCATTCGTGCGGTTGCCCAAAGCGGAAAGCCCGTGAATATTAAAAAGGGGCAGTTTCTTGCGCCCTCGGATATGAAGCATGTCATTCAAAAGGCCCGTGATGCTGCGCAGGAGTCGGGCCTAGACCCCGACCGATTCATGGCCTGCGAGCGTGGCGTGAGTTTTGGCTATAACAACCTAGTCAGTGATATGCGAAGCCTCGCCATCATGCGGGAGTCGGGCTGCCCCGTCGTCTTTGATGCCACCCACTCCGTACAGTTACCGGGCGGTCAGGGTACCTCGTCGGGGGGTCAGCGCGAGTTTGTGCCGGTGTTGTCGCGGGCAGCAATCGGGGTTGGCGTTGCAGGTATTTTCATGGAGACACACCCGAATCCTGCAAAGGCGCTCTCTGATGGGCCCAATGCAGTCCCTTTACATCGGATGAAGGCGCTGCTCACTCAGTTGGCGGCGATTGATCGCACGGTGAAGAGTCAGCCCTATCTCGAAGATGATTTTAATTAAGGAAAAACGATGACTGCGATTGTTGATCTGATTGGCCGAGAAATTATTGATAGCCGCGGTAACCCCACCGTCGAGTGTGATGTCTTGCTTGAGAGTGGTGTGATGGGCCGGGCTGCCGTGCCCTCTGGCGCATCGACAGGATCCCGCGAGGCGATTGAACTTCGCGATGGCGACAAGGGACGCTATCTCGGCAAAGGCGTGATGAAGGCTGTGGAGCACATCAACACAGAGATCTCCGAGGCCCTGATGGGGCTCGATTCCAGCGAGCAGGCCTTTATCGACAAGACCCTGATTGATCTCGACGGCACAGAAAATAAGTCACGTCTTGGTGCAAACGCGATGCTGGCGGTATCGATGGCGGTCGCAAAGGCGGCTGCGGAGCAGGCGGGGTTGCCTCTGTATCGCTACTTCGGGGGCTCCGCACCGATGCAACTGCCGGTGCCCATGATGAATGTGATCAATGGCGGCGCGCACGCCAACAACAATATTGATTTACAAGAGTTCATGATTATTCCGGTAGGCGCGCCAACCTTCCGAGAGGCAGTCCGCTATGGCGCCGAGGTATTCCAGTGCCTTAAAAAACTGATCCACGATCAGAACATGTCAATCGCGGTAGGGGATGAGGGGGGCTTTGCGCCGAACGTGAAGAATCACGAGGCCGCAATCCAGCTCATCTTAAACGCGATTGAGATGGCGGGCTACGAGCCCGGTCGACAGATTGCGCTTGGATTGGATTGCGCAAGCTCAGAGTTCTACAAAAACGGTGTCTATACGTTAGCAGGTGAAAATCTAAGCTTGAGCAGTAGAGATTTTTCGCACCTCTTGGCGGGCTGGGTGGATAAGTACCCGATTATCTCGATTGAAGATGGCTGCGCGGAGAACGACTGGGAGGGCTGGGCCTACCAGACCGAGTTACTGGGCAAGAAGGTTCAGTTGGTTGGCGACGATTTATTCGTGACCAATACGAAGATTCTGCGCGAGGGGATTCAAAAAGGCATCGCCAATTCGATCCTGATTAAGATTAACCAAATCGGAACCTTGTCGGAGACATTTGCGGCAATTGAGATGGCCAAACGGGCGTCCTACACCGCGGTGGTCTCGCACCGATCTGGCGAGACCGAAGATACAACCATTGCCGATCTATCAGTGGGCACGAATGCCTTGCAGATCAAGACAGGCTCGATGTCGCGCTCGGATCGCACCGCGAAATACAATCAGTTGTTGCGAATCGAAGAAGATCTCGGCGATGCAGCAGCGTATCCAGCAATGGATGCGTTTTACAACATTCACCGCTAGCGATCGGGCGGCTGATGTCTTGGTAACTCAACAGTGACTGATCACGCACTATCGTCCATGGGCCGGCTTGCTGAATTTCTCAAAAAGCTTCCAATGCCGAGTCTCACCAGTGTGTTACTTGGCGCTTTGATTCTGTTGCAGTTTCCTCTCTGGTTTGGCCAGGGAGGCTGGATTCGGGTCTGGCGATTAGAGCGGCAGATTGAAGTCCGCGAGATCGAAAACGAGGCGAGACGCCAACGTATTCTTGAGCTAGAGGCCGAGGTCCGGGATTTTAAGAGTAGCCCCCGCGCAGCAGAGGAGCGGGCCCGCTATGAGCTTGGTCTCATTAAGCCTGGTGAGAGCTTCGTTCAGTGGGCCAAGCCCGTTGCACCGCCTAGTGGATCGTTGAAGGATCCTCCGAAGAAGGGGGATGCTCGCCCGTAAAGAGCGCAGCGCAGTCGACTGCATCGAAGTGGTAGGCCGCGTTGCAGAAGTCGCAGTGGACATCCACCTGGCCTTGCTCGGCGAGAATTGATTCCACCTCCTCTGCCCCGAGTGTCTTAAGCATTCGGCCAACACGTGCCCGCGAGCATGAGCATGAGAATTGAACCGGTTTGTCCTCAAGCAGCTTGGGGGCTTCTTGCCAGAACAACCGGTGGAGGAGTGTCTCGGCCTCGACGCTTAACAGTTCCTCTGCGGTAACGGTCTGGGCGAGCGTGATTAAGCGCTCCCAGTCATCGTCGCTTGCTTCTGTTGCCGCTTCGGATTGAGCATCACTTTTTTTGTTCGTACCGCCCTGATGTGGCATTTTCTGAAGTAGCAGGCCTGCAGCGCGCTCGCCATTACAGGCAAGCCATAGCCGCGTTGGCAATTGTTCAGATCGTTGCATATAGGATTCCAGGGCCTGGGCAACGCCTGCCTCATGCAGGGGAACAATGCCTTGATAGGGGTGTTGGTTATCGATCTTCGGGTCGAGCACAACGCTAAATCGGCCGAGATTATTCTGATTTACTAGCGCCTTCCAGTCTGCACCTGGGGCGGGCTCTAGGGTCTCCGACATCTTGATGGTGCTGCGAAACCCAAGCTTGGCATTACATTCTGCGACAGCAAGCCGCACAGGCCCATCGCCATGGATCTGAAGAATGACTGAGCCTTCGTACTTTAGGCTTGCGCTGAGCAAAATACTTGCGCAACTCATCTCGCCCAATAGGCGCATGACATCGGGGGAGGTATCGTGTTTGCACGCCACCTCAAGCCAGGAGCGATCGAGCTGAACGAGATGGGCGCGGGCGCCGCCGCCATCAAACATGAGGCGCAACAGCCGATCAGCAAGGGGCTTTGTCAATGGTTAGTCGATTCGTTTTAGATGGTCTCGAAAATGCGCAGCCCGGGTGACATAGCCTTGAATCCCGCGGTGCATACCTGTGATCTCTTCGTCCGTGAGTTCGCGCACGACCTTTGCGGGTGAGCCCAGCACCATCGAGCGATCGGGAATAACCGTGCCCGTTGTGACCAAGGCACATGCGCCGATCAGACAATTCTTGCCGATCACGGCGTTATTCAATACGACCGCCTGAATCCCAATCAGACTGCCATCGCCAACGGTGCAGCCATGAAGCATCGCCTGATGCCCGATCGTTACATTGCGACCAACCGTCAGTGGCGAGCCGGGATCGGTATGCAGCACCGCGCCTTCTTGTACGTTTGATCCCACCCCAATCTCGATTGGCTCGTTATCGCCACGCAGCGTTGCTCCAAACCAGACACTCGCGTTTTCTCTCAAGATGACCTTGCCCACGACCGTAGCCGTGTCGGTGACATAGGCGGTCTCGTGGAGCTCAGGGAAATCGGTGCCCAAGGCATAAATGGCCATAACGGGAGTCTCTCGCAGGAATGGAAACAGACAGGGTTTTACCATGATCGGCGGCCTTGCTGCGAGTCGCTTGACCATAAGTAAAAAACTGATGCAAAGCTGGGGTGTGGCCTAGAAAAGGAGGAAAATTAGGGCCCTATGCTGAAGAAAAACCCTCACGATTCTTTTCCCCACGATTTAAACGTCGATCTTCATATGCACTCGAGTGCCTCAGACGGAGCGCTTGCCCCTGAGGCGGTGATCACGCGTGCCCACTTCAATGGGGTGCGGATGCTCGCATTGACCGATCACGACACACTGGCCGGACAGCATGAGGCCCGCGAGACGGCCCTGGCCCTAGGCCTGCAGTACATTCATGGGGTTGAAATCTCCGTGACCTGGGGTGGCGCTACCGTTCACGTGGTGGGGCTGAACTTCGATCCCCAGAGCCAGGTTTTAAATCAGGTGCTCACCGATATTCAGTGCGGCCGCCAGGCCCGCGCCCGCTTAATGGCGCAGGGCTTGGTCGAACATGGGCTTCCCGATGTGCTTGAGCAGGCTCAACACTATGCCGGCAATCCCGACCTCATTGGTCGCACCCACTTTGCGCGGGCGATGGTCGCAGCCGGGATCTGCCCCGATATGTCCGAGGTTTTCCAGCGCTACCTAGTGCCTGGAAAGCCGGGCTATGTGCCCCACGAGTGGGCAAGCCTTGGGCGGGCCGTCAAGGCGATCTGCGGGGCTGGCGGTGTGGCGGTCTTGGCCCATCCGGCACGCTATCGCTTAAGTGCCATAGGCCAGTGGGCCCTGATCGATGAATTTAAGGCGCTAGGGGGGTTGGGCATTGAGGTCGTTACGGGCAGCCATAGTGATCAAGAGGCCCGAAGATTCCAGCGGGTCGCTGTTGAGCAGTCGCTTTTTGCCTCCAGGGGCAGTGATTTCCATGCCGAGGGGGAGAGCCGCTACGACGTCGGTGCGGTGCCGCCTCTGCCAGACGGGACACTTCCTGTCTGGCACGGCTGGATGCACTGATAAAATCAGGGCCAAATGTATCCTCAACGCGTTTTATCGGGCATGCGGCCCACGGGTGCCTTGCACCTTGGGCACTATCATGGGGTCCTCAAAAACTGGGTTCGTCTTCAGTCCGAATACGAGTGCCTCTTTTTTGTGGCCGACTGGCATGCGCTAACCACCCACTACACCGAGCCCCAGATCATTTCGGAAAATGTCTGGGAGATGGTGATTGATTGGCTTGCCGCAGGTGTTGATCCTGCCCAGGCCACGCTCTTTATTCAGTCACGTGTTCCAGAGCATGCAGAACTCCACCTGCTGCTCTCCATGTGCACGCCATTGGGCTGGCTTGAACGGGTACCCACCTATAAAGACCAGCAAGACAAGCTCTCGGATCGTGATCTCTCCACCTATGGCTTTCTGGGCTATCCCCTGCTGCAGTCGGCCGATATCTTGATTTACCGAGCGGCCCATGTCCCCGTGGGGGAAGATCAGGTGCCCCACGTTGAGCTCACCCGCGAGGTCGCTCGACGCTTTAACCATCTCTATGGGCGCGAGCCCGAGTTTGAGGAAAAAGCCCTGCTCGCTGCGAAAAAATTGGGCAGTAAGCGGGCTAAGCTCTACTCCGAACTGCGTGATCGTTACCAAGAGCAGGGCGACGATAATGCGATCGAGCAGGCGCGCGCAATGCTGCAAGAGGCCCAGAACCTGACGATGGATGACCGTGAGCGATTGTTTGGTTATTTAGAAGGAGGGCGCCGACTGATTCTGGTCGAACCCCATGCCCTCTTGACCCAGGCCTCAAGAATGCCGGGCTTAGATGGCCAGAAGATGTCTAAGAGCTATAACAATACAATCGCGTTGCGGGAAGCGCCGGATAGCATCGTGCAAAAGATGCGCAAGATGCCGACGGATCCCGCGCGGGTGCGGCGCGCAGATGTCGGCAACCCCGATCGTTGTCCGGTTTGGCAGCTCCACGAGGTCTACTCCGATGACCCGTGCCGTGATTGGGTTCAAAAGGGCTGCACCACGGCCGCAATCGGATGCCTTGAATGTAAGCAGCCCTTAATTGATGCGGTGTTGGCTGAGCAAAAGATTTTCCTTGAGCGGGCTAAGCCCTACGAGGACGATCCGGATTTACTGCGAAGCATCGTTGCGGATGGCTCAGAAAAAGCCCGTGAGATGGCCAAGCAAACGATGCGAGATGTGCGCGAGGCGATGGGCCTCGATTACAACTAACGAAGAACCTTTTATTTTGGATCGACAATGATTACCGGCAGCTTAGTGGCGATCACCACGCCAATGTTTGACGATGGCAGTCTCGATTTCGACAGCTACCGCAAGCTGATTGATTGGCATATCGAAAAAGGCACCAATGGGATTGTGGCGGTCGGCACAACGGGCGAATCGCCAACGGTTGATGTCGACGAGCATCTCGAACTTATCCGCGTGGCCGTGGAACAGACTGCAGGCCGCATTCCCGTCATCGCGGGAACTGGCGCGAACTCCACCCTTGAGGCAATCGAACTTACCCGAGAAGCCGCTGCACTCGGTGCCCAGGCATCGCTGCAGGTTGTGCCGTATTACAACAAGCCAACCCAGGAAGGCCTCTACCAACATTTCAAAACCATTGCGCAGGCCGTAGAACTCCCGATGATTTTGTATAACGTCCCCGGCCGAACGGTGGCGGATCTCGCCCACGAGACCACGCTTTTGCTGGCGCAGATCCCCAACATTATTGGTATTAAAGACGCAACAGGGAATATCGAGCGTGGCACCTGGTTAATTCGGGAGGCACCTGCAGGGTTTGCGATTTATAGTGGTGATGATGGAACTGCTGCCGCGCTGATGCTGATGGGCGGACACGGAAATATTTCAGTAACAGCGAACGTCGTGCCCGATCTGATGTCGAAACTCTGTGCCCTTGCGATGGCGGGTAATGCCCAAGAGACCAGTGAATTACAAAGAAAGTTACTGCCCCTGCATCGGGCGATGTTTATCGAGGCTAACCCAATACCCGTGAAGTGGGCCCTAGCCAGAATGGGCCGATCGAAGCCCGGAATTCGGCTACCCTTGGTAGCGTTATCGAAGTCAAACGAGTCGGTTGTGGAATCCGCATTAAAGAACTTAGGAGTTATTTCATGAAGCAGTGGTTTCAGTGCTGGTCCGCAACTACCTGCAACGCCCAGGATGCGCCCGTCCAAGGCCTGCCTGTTTCGCTGCTTGCCTTGCCCTTAGTGGTTAGCGTCGCCCTGAGCGGTTGCGGCGCCTTGCCTGGCAACGACATCGATTACAAATCAGCGGCCCAGACAAAGGTAAAGCCTCTCGAGGTGCCGCCCGATCTGGTGGCGCCAGGCAAAGATGATCGATTCGCAATGCCCGCTTCGGGCAGTGCGAGTCGGGCTGAGTTTGAGCGCAGCCGCCTAGAACCCAAGAAATCCGATGGTGCTGTTCTCCCCGCGGTTACCGGCATGCGCATTGAGCGGCAATCCGATCAACGGGTCTTGGTCGTTGATCAGTCTGCCGACAAACTCTGGCCGATCGTTCGACAATTCTGGCTTGATAACGGATTTGTCTTGGCGCTCGAGAACCCCGATACCGGATTAATTGAAACGGATTGGGCTGAGAACCGCGCAAAGATTCCCGAAGACATCCTGCGTCGAACCTTGGGTAAGGTCTTTGATCGGCTCTACGATACCGGCGAGCGAGATAAGTTTCGTACCCGCCTAGATCGCGTGAACGACAATCAAACGGAAATTGTCATTAGCCACCGTGGCGTGGTGGAACTCGCAACCACAACGTCTTCGGACATCAAAACAACCTGGACAAACCGCCCGGCTGATCGGGAGCTTGAGGCGGAGTTCTTGCGTCGTCTCATGCTGCGTCTTGGCGCCGATCAAAACCGGACTCGTGATCTACTGGCCCAGTCGGTAGCGGCAACGCCTACCGCCCAGATCGTCAAAACGGGCGATGCATCGTCGATTGAAATTGCAGAGTCATTTGACCGAGCCTGGCGGCGTGTTGGGGTCGCAATCGATCGTCTCGGATTTACGGTAGAAGATCGTGACCGTGCGAAGGGGTTGTTCTTCGTGCGGTACCGCGATCCGACCGTGAACCAGCAAGAAGAGAAGAAGGGATTCTTCTCGAAGCTCTTCTCTTCGAGTGCGGCGTCTGAATCGGCCGATCAATATCGGGTCCTCGTGGTGGCCAATGGTCAGAATGGAACGCGGGTATCGATTCTTGATAAAACGGGAAAGCCTGTAAACGATACCAATGCCCAACGGATGCTGTCGGTGCTCTTTGAGCAGTTGAAGTAATCGGTCGCAGTAATCACAACCTAGTCGCACGTGAACGTCAACGCACGGGGGTAGCGGGTTGCGGTTTACAAGCCTCTCAAGCGGTAGCGAGGGTAACGCCCTGGTGATTGAGGCCCATCGTTTGGGGCGCCAAGACCCCACTCGGGTGATGGTGGATTGTGGCCTTGGCCTTCGAGAGGCAGGCAAGCGGCTAGAGGCGCGGGGGTTGTGCATCAACGATATTGACGCAATCTTTGTGACCCACGAGCACGGTGATCATGTCGGAGGTGTCGCACGATTTGCGCGCGCGGCCGATATCCCGGTGTTTCTTACTCACGGCACACGAATCGCTGGCGCAAATGAATTCTGGTCAGGTGTTCGAACACTTGAAGTCGATAGCCATGCCCGGCTGGAGTTTGGGGATCTCGTATTGAACTGTTTTCCTGTGCCTCATGATGCGCGTGAGCCCGCACAGTTGGTGGTTGAAGATTCGGTATCGCGGTTGGGTATCCTCACCGATGTGGGCCGATCGACCCAGCATATCGAGTCAATCCTCTCGTGCACAGATGCCTTATTTCTTGAGGCCAATCACGATCTTGAGTTGTTAAGGAGCAGTGATTACCCCCCAAGCCTCAAAGAGCGGATTGGTGGGCCTTATGGCCATTTATCGAATGCAATGTCGGCCTCGATTCTTGGGGCCCTCGATCAATCACGTTTGCAGATTGTGGTGGCGGCACACTTAAGCCGTCAGAACAATCGACCTGATTTGGTTGAGGCTGCCTTGCGTCCGGTATTGCGCAGTGAGGCGGCACTTGAGATTGCCTCTCAGGCTGAGGGCTTTGATTGGGTAGCGTTGGCCCAATAAAAAACGCCAACAATTGCTTGCTGGCGTTTTGACTACTGACTGCATTCTGCAGTCCGCTAAGAATTACTTCTTGGCGGGAGCGGCAGGCGCTGCGGGTGCTGCAGCAGGTGCTGCATCGGCAGGCTTTTGCTCAGCAGCTGCGGGTGCTGGGGCGGGTGCTTTTGCTTCTTCTTTTTTGCCACAAGCAACAACACCGAGAGCCAAAATCATGGCTGCGAGGATCGACTTCTGCATTTGGTTTTCCTTAGAGATAAAAAATAAGAGGAGACGTTAACCAGAAAATCTAGCCTAGTTAACCCTTAAATTATATACGATCCACCCGGCACGGTATACGTTGTAGAGGGCATCCTGCAGGGCCGGGGGCAGGCTAACGCAAGCCTTGCAATCAAGTTGACGAAAATCCGACAGCTCTTTTAAAAAATCCTGCACATTTTGCGATTTTTTACCCGTTCCGGCAGGAGTCTTCCTCGAACCCTCGGCGCCCGCTAGTGGCAAGGGCTCCCCATTCATAAAGAAGTCTCTGCCCCGATAGAGCAGACGGGTCGCGCAGGCGAGCCGCAGCCCGAACTGGCCTGATTTTTTTAAAAATCGGGAAAGACTATCGGGCCTTGGGGGCGCCTCAAAGACGGCATTGGCGGCAGGCTCACTTAGGCTTTGGGCCAGCGACCGTGCGATGGCCGCCTGGTTCGATAGGCCCGAGAAGTGTTCGGTAACCTGTTTCACCATGGCTGTGAGGAGTTTCTCTGGGATTGCGCCGGGGCTCTTGGTGGCGGCAAGCCACGGGTCCGACCAGGGCGATTGAGTCCTCGATTCCCAGTGGTTGGCCCAGACCCGGTCCGCGAGATCGAGTGGGCTTGGGGCCCGAAACCCGACCGACCAGGTCATGCAGTCCTTCCCGATGGCGGTTCCCCGGTGGGCCACATTGGGGGGCAGGTACAGCAGGTCGCCAGGTGCAAGATTCCAACTCGACTCGGCACGGAACTGTCTGAGGATTTTCAGTGGGGCCCCATCAAGCAAGGCGGGCTTAAACCGGGCTGCGATCTCCCACCGCCGCTCGCCACTGGCCTGCACGAGAAAGACATCATAGGAATCGACATGGGCACCAATGCCTCCGTCGGGTCCAGCCACGCTGATCATCAAATCATCAAGCCGCGCCTCGGGAATAAATCGAAAGGCGTCGAGAAACAGATCAGCCTCGGGCATTAGGGTGTTGACTTGCTGCACGAGCACCGTCCAGCGTGAGCTGCGGTTTGATGGAATCTGTTTTGCTGTAAAGGGCCCGTGATGAAGCGCCCATCCCGCCCGTGTCTGACGAACGAGTCGCGATTCTGCGCGGTCGTCTTGGCAGAGTGCTAAGACATCATCGATTGATACGGTGGGCTCAAAATCTGGAAACGCACCCCGGACCAGCAGAGGTTTTTTCTGCCAGTAATCACGCATGAATTGATTGGGTGTGAGTCCTCCGAGCCAGGTGACGGGTTGATTCGGAAGGGGTCGCTTGGAGCGTTGCTGACCTTGTTGCTGAAGTCGTCGCATAAGTTATTAAAAGAGCTTGAGCTGGGGCTTATTCGTTTCGGCGTGGCCCGCGTGATTAAAGTCTTGCTGTTTCTGGTTCGCAAGGGCCATCACATGTGCTGGCAGTCCGGCGAGTTTCGCCACCTGGATACCAAAGCTTCTGCTGGCGGGTCCGGGCGAAACCCGATGCAGAAAGACGAGTGTATGTTCATGCTCGACTGCTCCTACATGGACATTAACAATACCAGCGCCGTTGGTTGTAGTGGCAAGGGCTGTTAGTTCAAAGTAATGGGTTGCAAAGAGCGTGAGGCAACGATTGTCGTGGGCTAAGGTCTGCGCAATCGACCATGCCAGTGCAAGCCCATCTGAGGTTGAGGTGCCGCGGCCAATCTCATCCATGAGCACCAGGCTCTTTGGGCTTGCCCGGTGCAGGATCATGGCCGCCTCGGTCATCTCCACCATGAAGGTGGAGCGCCCACCCGCAAGATCGTCAGCCGCGCCGATGCGTGTAAATATTCGATCGAGTTCTCCAATGGTGGCTCGCTTGGCCGGCACCGGGGCCCCCATCCGACCGAGTATTGCAATGAGTGCAACCTGACGCATATACGTCGATTTGCCGCCCATATTTGGCCCCGTGATGATCTGCATGCGATCGCCGCCATCTAATGCCGTGTCGTTGGGTGTGAAATCCGGCATGCGGTTGGCCAAAATAGGATGTCGGCCTTCGGTGATGTGAATCACCGCCTCATCGGAGAGTTCGGGTAGCACCCAGCGGTCTTGGCTGATGTGTGTCGAGAGGCTTGTGAGGCAATCGAGGCTGGCAAACGCTTCGGCTGCGATCTGGATCTGCGGGACAAAAGGATCCAGTGTGTCGAGCAGGCAATCAAAGAGATATTTCTCCCTTGCAAGGGCCCGCTCCTGGGCCGAGAGAGCTTTTTCTTCAAAAGCTTTGAGCTCGGGTGTAATGAACCGTTCTGCATTTTTTAAGGTCTGACGACGCTGATAGTCATCCGGTGTTTTTCCAAGCTGCCCCGCAGTAATCTCAATGAAGTAGCCGTGGACTGCGTTAAAGCCCACCTTAAGATTGGCAATTCCTGTGCGCTCCCGCTCCCGGGCCTCCATCGCCAACAAGAATTCGCCACTGTCGTTTTGTAGGCTGCGGTATTCGTCGAGTTCGGTATCAAAGCCCGTACGAATGACGCCACCATCGCGAATCTGTAGGCTGCACTGATCATCAATGGCACGCTGAAGAAGGGCTACACACTCGTTTAATACGGAGTGGTGAGCAAGGCCCTGCCCAAGGGCGGTGATTAATGGTGGGGCAAGGTTCTCGGCTGTAGCCTTCGTGATCAGGTCATGCACCGATTGCAATGCCATAAGCGACTGCTTGAGTGCAAGACACTCTCTTGGGCGTACATTGCGCAGGCTAATGCGGCCAGCGATACGGCCAATGTCAGAAATTGATGCAAAGACGCTACGCAGCTCAGAGCCGAGTTGCTGTGTCGCTTCGGATTTTACGATCCAAGCAATTGCAGCCTGCCTGGCACTTACGGCGTGATTGTGCCGAAGTGGCGCGACAATCCATTGCCGAAGTTTCCGGCTTCCCGGTGCAGTGATACAACGATCAAGAGCAGATAAGAGCGTGGTCTGATCACTGGCCTCGGCAAATAACGGCGAGACAAGCTCCAGGGTTCGGCGGGCAATGGAATCAATGATCAGGGTGTCATCGGGGCGAAACTGTTGCGGTGCCTGGAGGTGCGTGAGCGCGCGGCCTTGGCTTCGCTCGGCATAGGTAATCAAGGCAGCGATCGCCCGCAGTGCATGTGTAGCGTGGGGCTCTTGATCAAGCTCATAGGCCGACAGCGACAAGACCCTGAGCCTACTTCTCAGCAACTCTGCACCACGTTTGGCATCGAATTCCCACGGTGGGCGCGACGTTACCGTGCCCGTAATCTCACCTCGCAGACTGCAGGTCTCACTCAGAATCACCTCTGCGGGGTTGATCTGTGTGAGCAGTGCATTCCACGGATAGTGCGCATCACAGCGTGCCCAGTAGAGTTCACCGCTTGCCACATCGCACCAGGCAATGGCAGCATGGGTGTGGCCGCCTTGCTCTTCGATATCGATGGCCGCACACCAGGCCTGCACACGATCAGGAATTAAACTGGCCTCATTCATGGTGCCGGGCGTGATCACGCGGACCACCTTGCGCTCTACCGGGCCTTTTGAGGTTGCTGGGTCGCCGATTTGTTCGCAGATCGCGACCGACAATCCTTTGGCCAGTAGTTTTGCAAGATAGCCTTCGGCGGATTGGACAGGAACGCCTGCCATTGGAATTGGGGCGCCATTACTCTGGCCCCGTGCGGTGAGCGTAATGCCAAGTAATCGAGATGCAGATTGGGCATCCTGATAGAAGAGTTCGTAGAAGTCGCCCATGCGATAAAACACGAGCATGTCCGGATACTCGGCTTTTACCGCCAGGTATTGGCGCATCATCGGCGTGTGAGCGTTACTCATGATCAACAACGGCTGAGGGGTTGAGTTACCGAGAGTCCATCTGTTGCTTGAGTGCGGGCCCTTTTTTCGGATCAACGAGTTTGTACTTCGATAAAATGGAAACGAGTTGGCCAAAAACTTTGGGTGAGGCGCCAATAATATTCTCTTGGAATAGATAATCCGAATCGCCTTTAAAGTCGCCGACAAGCCCTCCGGCCTCAGTGATTAAGAGGCTACCCGCTGCTGCATCCCAAGGCATAAGCCCCATTTCAAAAAAGCCATCAAGTCGCCCGCAGGCAACGTAGGCTAAATCAAGGGCGGCTGCGCCGGGCCGACGCAGCCCTGCGGTCTTCTGGGTAAGTTCTTTAAACATTACCGTGAAGGTCTCGAGGGATTCGAAGTCTCGAAAAGGAAAGCCGGTTCCAATGAGGCTTTCATCGAGTCGGTCGCGTTGGGCAACGCGGATGCGGCGGTCGTTGAGCATCGCTCCCTTGCCTTTTGAGGCAATAAACAAATCATTGCGCACGGGGTCGTAGATTACCGCCTGTGTAATCTGACCCCGATACGACAGGCCGATCGAGACTGCGTATTGTGGAAACCCGTGAATAAAGTTAGTGGTGCCATCGAGCGGATCGATGATCCACACAAACTCAGACGCCGACTTGCGTTGGCCATTGCGCCCAGCGCCTGCGGTCCCGGTTTCCTCTGCCAGGAAATCATGGTCGGGGTAGGCGGTGGCGAGTACCTCAATAATTGCTGCCTCAGCGGCCTGGTCGACTTCGGTGACAAAGTCGTTCGGTGCCTTGCGTCCGATCCGAAGAAGATCGAGGTCAAGGCTTGCGCGATTGATAATGGTGCCTGCACGGCGGGCAGCTTTAACTGCCGTATTGAGCAATGGATGCATGGTCGAGTCTTTTAAGGAGCGAGGAAAAACAAGGCATCATTGTGCCTATGCAAGATTCTAGATCCTTTCCTGTCTTAGCGGATGTATTGCGGCGCATTCGTTTTGTGCTGGCCAATCCCAGCCATCCCGGTAATGTCGGCTCGACCGCACGCGCGATGCAGGCGATGGGCTTTCACCAGCTTTTCCTGGTTGACCCTGAGGACTCCAAGATAGCAATGCGGGCCGATGCGGTGGCCCTATCCTCGGGAGCGGCGCGGGTGCTCTCCGAGGCGGTGGTCTGTTCGCTAGACCAGGCGCTTGGCCCCTCGACCTGGAGTTGCGCTCTGAGCGCTCGTACGCGGGAGTTTGAGCCGCCTCGTCTATCGCTTGAGGCCGCCTGCGAATCCTTGCTCGACCACTTCGAGCGTGCACCTGGGGCGCAGGCCGCTTTTGTGTTTGGGGCAGAACGATCAGGCCTCACCAACGATCAGTTGTTGGCATGCCGCCATGTCTGCAGTTTCGATGTTGAAGAGAAATTTAGCTCCTTAAATCTCGCTCAGGCAGTTCAGGTTGTCGCCTACGCAATGCGGCGCGCAGCCCGAGAGCGTCTGGTGGGTGCAATGACGATGGTGATGGACGACAACCTCGCGAATCGTGTCGGTAATCAGCGTGAGACCGCCAAGCCTGCCGACCATGCTGCTGTTGCGGGATTGCACGCTCATCTGGTTCGTGTTGCGGTTCGAGTTGGGTATTTAAAGCCAGACAATCCCGGCCGATTCGATGAGCGGCTGAAGCGGTTTTTAGCCCGAAAAGAGATGTGGGAGGATGAAGTACAGATGTTAAGAGGGCTATGCACTGAGATTGAGCGGCTCTCCTGATACCCTTATGCCATGTTAAATGCCCTTCGAGACGACATCCAAGCCATTCTCGACCGCGATCCCGCGGCGAGAAACACCTTCGAGGTCTTGACCTGTTATCCCGGCTTACATGCCTTGTGGCTTCATCGCTTGGCCCATCTGTTCTGGGCCTCTGATCTTGCGCCCCTGCGGTGGTTTGCCCGATTCATCGCAATGTTGTCGCGTTGGCTAACCGGTATTGAAATCCATCCGGGGGCAAGGCTCGGACGCGGGGTATTCATTGATCATGGCATGGGTGTGGTAATTGGTGAGACAACCGAGATTGGTGACCACTGCACGATTTATCAAGGTGTAACGCTTGGTGGCACCTCATTAGTTAAAGGCAGTAAGCGTCACCCAACACTCGAGTCGCGTGTAGTAGTGGGTGCGGGTGCAAAGGTGTTGGGCCCCTTTACGGTCGGAGAGGCCGCAAAAATCGGATCCAATGCGGTTGTGGTGAAGGCGGTACCCGCAGGCGCTACAGTGATTGGTATCCCCGCGCGTATTGTCGATGAACAATATGCGGATTCCATGGCACGGCAGGTCGAGGGTGATCGCTTTGCAGCCTACGGTGTGACCCCTGGTCTACAGGACCCAGTCGATGTGGTGTTGCATCAGTTGGTCGACGAACTTAAGCGACAGCAAGAGGAAATCGAGGCGTTAAAAAAACGCTAGATCGCCTGAATTCCCGCTGCATCCACCCAGAGGCCTCCGCCATGGGGCGGCGCCCAGTCCGGAAGTACCCAGCGTAACTTTCCATTGGACATCACACTGCGCCCCGGCCTGTGGGTATGGCCGTGCAGTAAAAGGTCGGCGCCTAATTGGTCAGTCAAGAAGGCGGCATCGGCATCGGTGACATCCATGATCGCCATTGATTTAACTGATTTCTCGTGCTCACTCTGCATCCGCAAATCACGTGCGACCTCTTGCCGCTGTGCTAAGGGCTTACTTAGGAAATCGGTCTGCCATGGGCCAGCTCTCAGCTGACGGCGAAAGGCTTGATAGTCGGTATCCGCGGTGCAGAGCTGGTCACCATGGGTGAGGAGAATTTTCAGACCTGAATCAACACTCAATACGCAAGGGTCGCGCAGTAGCGTGGCTGCGCAGGCGTTAGCGAACTGATCGCCCAATAAAAAATCGCGATTGCCATGCATGATGTAGAGGGCATGGCCTCTTTGAGCGAGTTGCTCTAAGCAGGTCACGAGTCGCGTCTCGCAGGTGTTTGGGCCTGCAGCGTCTAAAAGATCATCACCGACCCAGGCGTCAAAACAGTCGCCTAGGATAATGATCGACTCGGGTTTTAGGCGTATCGACTCGCGCTCAAGCCAGCCCAGGAATCGATCGGTGAGCTCGGGGTCGTCGTTACTAAGATGAATATCAGAGCAGAGCAGGGCAGAGCGAGTCCCAAGCGCGGCTTGTCTTGCGCCTGGCTGAGATTCGCCCGGAGTACTCATTACTACTTTGCGATTTCCGCCTTCAGAATCGAGACAGGCTCGAGCGGAACGTTCTGATGAAAGCCGTTATTACCCGTTTTTACTTTCTTAATCTTGTCCACCACATCAGTGCCCGCTACAACTTTTCCGAAAACGGCATAGCCCCAGCCACTTGATGTTGGAGAGCTGAAATTTAAGAAATCGTTATCCGCTACGTTAATAAAAAATTGCGCACTCGCTGAGTGTGGGTCGCTCGTGCGGGCCATCGCGATGGTGTATTTCATATTCTTTAGCCCATTATCGGCCTCGTTTTGGATGGTATTTTTTGCGGGTTTCTGATCCATCTTTGCGGTGAAGCCACCCCCTTGGATCATGAAGTTATCCATCACGCGATGGAAAATCGTGCCATCGTAGTGGCCTGATTTAACGTAGGCTACAAAGTTATCAACGGTCTTGGGGGCCTTCTTGCCGTCTAACTCGAGCGTGATGTCGCCCATTGAGGTTTTTAGGTTCACTTTCATTGTGGCATTCTCCATATCAATAATTGAGTTCAGGTTGTTATTAGCGGTTCGTGAGGATTCGTGAAGAACGCATCGCTGGCATCTTGTTGAGATAATCGAGTTTGAGTCTCACGCTGGGCGAGGGTTGATTTGATTTGGCGGCTTTCTGATAGGCGCTCATCGCAAGCCGCGTATAGACATCGGCCAGGTTTTCGTGGGCAAGCGCATAGTCTGGCCGGTTCTGGACGGCGCGCTCGAGCAATAAACGCGCCTTCTGAAGATCGTTCTGATCGACATAGAGAGCCGCTAGGTTGTTATAGGTTTCCGCCAGTTCCGGGAAATCCTCAGTGAGTAACTCAAAGACTGAAATCGCCTCTGCAGTCTTTCCGATTTCGGCAAAGAGTACGCCCTGGAGAAACCGCCATTGGGGGTCTCTTGGCCTTTTGGCAAGGTTGGATTCAACACGGTCAGCCGCCTCACGCCATTGCTGTCGGGCAACAAATTCACGCGCTTCGATCAACTCAGGCGAGGCCGAGGGCGCCATGGGGCGGCCAGGCATTAAGCCCGTGCGATTCGCGGGCTGGTCTGCCGATTGCGGGGCCGGGGTCTGCGCGGCGGCTGGCCCTACAAGGGCCATGGCGAGAGCCAGCGATAGGGCAATAATGGAGTTGTTGGTCATTCCCATAAAATGCGAGCAGTTGCAGTAATTCTCTGGGACTTGAGTCTAGCATGGTGAATTCTTGAAAATTTTTAATACTCTGACCCGGTCTAAGGTGGATTTTGAGCCCATCACGCCGGGACATGTCCGGATGTATGTCTGCGGCATGACGGTCTACGATTTCTGCCATGTCGGGCACGCCCGGGTCATGGTGGTCTTTGATGTTGTGAGCCGTTGGCTCAGGGCGCGTGGCTACGAGGTGACCTACGTTCGAAACATTACCGATATCGACGACAAAATCATCAAGCGGGCGGTTGAAAATGGCGAACCCATTGCTGCGTTGACCAATCGGTTTATCCAGGCCATGCACGAGGATGCGAGGGCCCTAGGGGTGATTGATCCAGATCACGAACCCCGGGCGACAGACTTCGTGCCTCAGATGCTCGATGTAATTGATGCGCTTAAGAAAAATGGATTGGCATATCAGGCGGCGTGTGCAGATGGCAGCGCGGGAGACGTCAACTTCGCCGTGCGGGAATTTCCTGGCTACGGAAAACTCTCTGGTAAATCGCTCGACGAGTTACGGGCAGGTGAGCGGGTGGCAGTCAATGATGGCAAGCGCGACCCCCTTGACTTCGTGCTGTGGAAGCAGACCAAGCCCGATGAGCCCAAGGATGTTCGTTGGCCCTCGCCATGGGGAGAGGGCCGGCCAGGCTGGCATATTGAGTGTTCGGCAATGAGTTGCACACTTTTGGGTAAGCATTTTGATATCCACGGTGGCGGCGCCGATCTCCAGTTTCCTCACCACGAAAATGAGATTGCCCAATCCGAAGGTGCGTATGGAATTGAGACCGGTAAGCCCTTCGTGAATCTCTGGATGCATAACGGATTTGTTCGGGTTGATGATGAGAAAATGTCGAAGTCTCTGGGTAATTTTTTTACGATTCGTGAAGTCATCAAGAAGTTCGATCCAGAGGTGGTTCGGTTTTTCATTCTTCGCGCGCACTACCGCAGTCCACTTAATTATTCAGACACACATCTCGAAGACGCCCGCCAGGGACTTGGCCGTCTCTATACCGCCCTAGCCGGAGCGGGAATCGACGACGAATGGCCCAATATCGAGCAACAGATGGATTGTGAGGCTGTCGCCAATGAGTTTTCGGATCACCCCGAAGTGGCCCGCTCGATCAAGGCTTTTGGCGATGCAATGGACGACGACTTTAATACCCCAATCGCGATTGCGGCACTCTTTGACTTGGCAACCATTATTAACAAAGAGAGTGAACCTCTCCTACGAAAGCAGCTTGCGCGGCTGATGCGCGCGTTGGCAGCGAGCCTTGGGCTTCTGGCCAGAGCACCAACGACCTACGCGCAGTCAGGCGTCACGGTTGCCTTAGATCCACCTCAGATAGAGGCTCTCATCGCAGAGCGTCGGGCAGCCAAAGCGGGGCGAGATTTTGCTCGGGCCGATCAGATTCGGGCCGACCTACTGGCTCAGGGCATAGTCCTTGAGGACAGCGCGGCAGGGACAACCTGGCGAGCGCAATAAGCCCTTTTATAAGACAATAGGGCCCCTATGACCGCGCAAGCCACTTCAACACCCAAACAAACCTTTTTGGATTTCGAGCTCCCCGTTGCGGAACTCGAGAACAAGATCGACGAACTGCGTTTTGTTCAGAGCGATTCGGCTGTCGATATTTCGGAAGAAATCAGCCGGTTAAGAACCAAGACTGAAAATCAGTTAAAAGATATTTATTCCAAACTCACGCCTTGGCAGATTGCGCAGGTGGCCCGGCATCCACAGCGGCCTTATACGCTTGATTACATCAGCCTGATGTTCACCGACTTTTATGAGTTGCACGGCGATCGTTCCTTTGCAGATGATCCTGCGATCGTAGGGGGGCTGGCGCGCTTTAACGGACAAAGCGTCATGGTGATTGGCCATCAGAAGGGACGTGATTTAAAAGAGCGGACACTGCGCAACTTTGGCATGCCGCGTCCCGAGGGCTATCGCAAGGCTTTGCGTCTTATGGAGCTTGCCGAGAAGTATAAAATTCCCGTGATTACATTGGTGGATACGCCAGGGGCCTATCCAGGAATTGGTGCGGAAGAGCGCGGACAGTCGGAGGCTATCGGCAAGAATTTAATTGTGATGTCTGGGCTTCGCGTGCCGATCATCTCTGTGATTATTGGAGAGGGCGGCTCCGGCGGTGCGCTTGCAATCGCGGTCGGAGACGCCTTATTAATGCTGCAGTACTCCACCTATTCGGTAATCTCCCCAGAGGGCTGTGCGTCGATTCTCTGGAAGAGTGCAGATAAAGCCCCTGAGGCTGCCGAGACCTTAGGCATTACCGCACAGCGATTAAAGGCCCTGGGTCTGATCGACAAAATTGTGACCGAGCCCTTGGGCGGCGCCCACCGTGATCATCAACAGATGGCCGATTCTTTGAAAAAGGCGGTTGCCGACTCTCTGCGTGCGTTTCAGGACCTCGATACAGAGTCTTTGATTGCGCAGCGTCACGCACGAATTCGTGCGCTTGGTAAGTTCAAGGAAATCAAGGCGTCTTAAATGTCGCTCCATCTTGTGGTGGGGCTCTCGGGTGGGCTTGACTCCACTGTGCTGCTGCATCTCATGCACCGCATGCAGCAAAAGCTTCCACAACTCTTTAGGTTATCTGCAATTCATGTCGATCACGGGCTACAGGCCGCTTCAGCGCAGTTTGTTGCCCAGTGTGAGGCGATCTGCAGACAGCTAAGTCTTCCTCTAACGGTTGTCCGGGTTCAGATTGCGCAGGCAGAGATTGCGTCCCTGGGTCTTGAGGCCGCGGCAAGGCGGCATCGGTATCAGGCAATTGCAGAATCCCTGCCCGATCAGGCCGTACTCGCCTTAGCCCACCATCGCGATGATTTACTCGAAACCGCACTTCTGCAATGGATTCGCGGGGCAGGGCTTGAGGGCTTGTCTGCAATGAATCGCCTATCGAAGATGGATCTTGGTAATCGCATCATCATGCGGTGGCGCCCGCTACTCGATCAGAGCCGTCAGTCGTTATTGGAGTATGCGAGTCGAGAAAACCTTGGTTGGATTGAGGATCCAACCAATTCGGATACCGATATCGCACGCAATCGGATTCGTCTAGAGGTGATGCCGGTATTAAGGAGTCTTCGGCAGGGCGCAGATAGCGCGATGGCGCGAAGTATTGTTCACCTGCAGACCGCCCGTGATCTTTTAGAGCTGGTCACCGAGCAGGCGCTCGAAGAAAGCCGTATGCCCGAGGGCCGGCTGAATCTAGATGTCTTGTTTGCGCAAGACGAGGCCTTGGCGGCCCGAATTATTCGCGGCTGGCTCAAGCAGCATGGCGCCCCGACCCCCCCCACGAAACGGCTCGCCGAATTTCTGCGCCAGTTGCGGGTGGCCCGCGAGCCCTTTGCGCAGATGGATCTGGCCGATCCCGCTTCGGGGCAGGCCTGGCGGGTCATTCGGGAACGTGGTTTTCTAAGGATTGGGCGATAATCTCTGTCTTACTGTTAGTGAGCCACTTCATCTCAATTGTTTAAACACCATGGCATTAATCGTTCATAAATACGGCGGAACATCGATGGGCTCAACAGAGCGCATCAAGAACGTTGCCCGTCGGGTTGCCAAATGGCAAAAGGCGGGTCATCAGGTCGTGGTGGTCCCCTCTGCGATGTCAGGGGAGACGAATCGCCTCTTGGGGCTTGCGAAAGAAATTTCAGAGCGCGCCGATGCGCGGGAACTGGATCAGATTGCATCGACTGGCGAGCAGGTCTCGGTAGGTCTTCTGGCAATTGCACTTCAGGCGATTGGGGTTAAGGCGAAGAGCTATACCGGCTGGCAGGTCCCCGTAAAGACGGATTCGGCCTATTCCAAGGCAAGGATTGAGTCGATTGATGATGCACGTATTCGAAAGGATTTAGAGTCCGGCCATGTTGTTGTGGTGACAGGGTTTCAGGGAATTGATGCAGACCACAATATCACCACCTTGGGCCGGGGTGGATCAGATACCTCTGCAGTGGCTATTGCGGCTGCGCTTAATGCGCAGGAGTGTCTGATTTATACCGATGTCGATGGGGTTTACACCACAGACCCAAGAATTGTCCCCGAGGCCAAGCGTCTTGAAAAAGTTACTTTTGAAGAAATGCTCGAGATGGCAAGCCTGGGGTCTAAGGTGTTGCAGATCCGCTCTGTCGAGTTTGCTGGTAAATACAAAGTCAAGACCCGGGTGCTCTCGAGCCTTACGGATCCGGATATTGCGCTAGCAGAGGAGGCGCAATCTGGCACCCTGATTACGTACGAGGAAGATGAAACTATGGAACAAGCCGTTATTTCTGGAATCGCGTTTAATCGCGATGAAGCCAAGGTGACAGTTGCGGGTGTGCCCGATAAGCCTGGAATTGCTTACAAAATATTAGGGCCCATTGCAGCAGCGAATATCGATGTCGATATGATTATTCAAAACGCGAGCCACGATGGCATGACTGATTTCTCGTTTACGGTTCACCGTAACGAACTTGACAAAGCGCTTGAGGTGTTGAAGTCTGACGTTCAGTCGGTAATTCAGGCCCGATCAATCTCCGGCGCCAAGGATATTTGTAAGGTCTCCGTTGTCGGCATTGGCATGCGTAGCCATGTGGGTATCGCAAGCACTATGTTTGAGACGCTCTCTAAAGAGGGGATCAATATTCAAATGATCTCAACCAGCGAAATTAAGATCTCGGTGGTAATTGATGATAAGTACATGGAATTGGCGGTTCGCGCGCTTCATAAGGCGTTTGAGCTAGAATCCTGATTCCGTTGCAAAAACGGAGACGTGACCGAGTGGCCGAAGGTGCTCCCCTGCTAAGGGAGTATGTGCCAAAAGCGCATCGAGGGTTCGAATCCCTCCGTCTCCGCCACAGGATTCGAACCAGCTATTTGGTCCGCCTAGTGAGGGAATTTTGTTAAGCGGTGTGTTTAGCGCGTGCTGAAGGGTGACGCTCCCGTTTTTAACGGGGCATCGTTCAAGCGGTCAAAGCGAATCTCTGTGCTAAATAATCAATCAGTACCCTCACTCGATGCGGCACATACCGATTGCTCGGCAGCACCGCATAGACACCTAGTGGTTCCGCCTCAAAATTTTCCAGTATTGACCGAACTTTTTTTCTTGCAATGTAGGGCTTTGCAATGAAATCAGGCTGGCGCGCTATGCCCATACCCCGGGTAGCCGCCTCGGCGAGTGCGATGCCGTTGTTAGCCACAATGCGCCCGCGCACGGCCACTTGCAGCGGCTTCTTACCCTCGCGATACGGCCAGGTGTTCATGGTGCTGTCGCTCGCATAGATCAAACATTCATGGTGCTGCAGATCATTGGGGTGAGTTGGTTCACCGTGTTCTTTCAGATAGGCGGGGGATGCCAGTGTCAGCAGTCGACACTGGCCGAGCTTGCGTACGATGTCTCCAGGCTGCAGATCTGAAGTAATGCGGATCGATAGGTCTAGACCTTCTTCGATGAGGTTGGATCGTTGATCAGATAAATCCATCACAAGCTCAATAAATGGCTGCGCTTTGGCAAAGTCCAGCAGTGCTGGGGTTAATTCCTGCAGCCCATAGCTAAGTGGGAGTCCAAGCCGTATGCGGCCACGGGGCACGGTTTTCTCTTCATTCAGGCTCGACTCGGCGGCATCCACCATATTCAGAATGACCCGGCATTTCTCTAGATACGCTGCGCCTGCCGCAGTGAGCGTGAGATGGCGGGTACTGCGCGTGATTAGCTTGGTACCTAGATGTGTCTCAAGCGCGGCGATTTGACGGGTCACTGCCGAGCGGGCGACCTGCTGCTGGTTGGCCACGGCGATAAAACTACCCGCCTCGGCGACCCGCACGAAGGATTGCATTGCATCGAGTCTGTCCATCGTTGCAAATTATGCAACAAATATTTGCTGATTAGCTAGTTTTTTATCCGTCTTGAGTCCCCTAGAGTTCTGTCTCATGAACTCAATTCGCTCTGTCCTCTTCGTTACGCATGGATCGCCTATGTTTGCCTTGCAGCCTGGTGCTGCCGGTGCAGCCATGAGCACTCTGGCTGCGCGCCTTGATACACCCCGTGCTGTGATCGTGTTGAGCCCGCACTGGGAAACCCGGGTTCCGACGGTTGGTACGGCAACCAAACTCGATACCATTCATGACTTTGGTGGGTTCGATTCGCGTCTCTATGAGATCCAATATCCGGCCACCGGCTGCCCGGAGGCCGCGAAATTAGTATCGGCGGCATTGACTGCTGCCGGCCTGCCAGCAGAGACAGATGTCGAACGCGGCCTGGATCACGGTGCCTGGGTGCCGCTGCGCCAGATGTTCCCTAATGCGGATTTGCCCATTGTGCCGCTCTCGTTGCAGCACCACGGCGGACCCCAGCATGCTTACCGTGTGGGCCAGGCCCTGGCGCCGCTTGCAGAGCAAGGGTTTCTCATATTGGCGTCAGGAAATATCACCCACAACCTGCGAGACTTTCAGCGCCGGCGTATGTTCGAACAGGGCCATACGCCTGACTATGTACGGCAGTTTGCTGACGGGATTCATAC
>JACCDY010153139.1_pt1 | contig 56980 bp, 53 predicted proteins | sample 7446391 | NCBI WGS metagenome assembly JACCDY01 (sample SAMN15323451, study PRJNA562643) | freshwater metagenome | isolation source: river surface water | place: USA:Blue River Watershed | collected 2017-08-18
AAAGCCATCGGTGACAATCACGAACACGTCACCGGTCGAATAGGTTATGCTCTGGCCGAGCGGAATATCGTCGTCGTCGGGTGGCTGACGGTAGCCAAGACTGGACAGCGACCCGACATAGCGACGTACCGTACCGTCAGCACTCAGATGAAACAGGCCAATCTTGGCACTCGCGAAATCCATGCTGCGGGCATCACGGTCTATTCGAATAATCGCCGCATCGCAGCCATCGTCGCTCTCGCTGTCTTCCGCATCCTGATTCAATCCGGTGCGGACCAGATAATCGAGTGACATCAACGCCTCTGACGGGCGTACCTCAGGATCTGCAGAGAAGATACGCTCGAGCGAATTGCTGACCAGAAGCGACAACATCGCGCCCGGCACGCCATGTCCTGTGCAATCAGCCACTGCGAGCGAAAAAGGTCTGCTGTGCTGCGACGAAGAAATCCACCACAAATCACCGCCAATGGTGTCGCGCGGCTCCCAAACCACGCCCAGTGATGCAAAGCGTCCTTCCAGACGATGGGCTCGCGGCAGCTGACTGCGCTGCAGACGACTCGCATAATTGACAGATCCGATCACGATCTGGTGCGTCTCTTCCAGCTCATCATGCTGCTCTGCCAGTTCGCGTGTGCGCTCGGCGACCGTTGCCTCCAACACGCGGTTCTGGTTTTCGACGAGGTCTTTTTGCACCTGTATGTTGTGAGACAGTTGCTCCTGAAGCATGCGTGTGCGCGCCACTACCGCCAGCGCCATGATCAGCGCTTCGAGTGCCACGCCAAATGCCTGCGCGGTCGTGGGTTCCTTGATAAAGTAAAAAATCCCAACATCTGGCAAAAACGATAGCGGCGATGGCCAAGCCAGCACATTCAGTATATACACCGTGCGGAACAGCAGATAAGGCAGCATCGCGATCATGAAGAATCGGGCGACCTCGAAGCCTTCGCGCATCCGAATGAACGCACAGGTGAACACTCCCATCAGCACCAGCCAGGTACTGACTCCGATCGGCAGCCAGAAGATCTGCGCGGGAATAATGTGCTGATCCCACAGTAACCGTGCAGCAGCCGCCGCAAAGTAGAACATGATGTAGGCATGGGTTACTTTATAAAAAACTGGGAAACGGTCTTTCAGCTCGAGGAAGGTGCGTGCAAAGATCACATACATCATCGACTGCCCAAACGTCGCAGCCGCGCCAATAAATTCAGCGAGATAGAGATGGTTGACTTTGATATTCGAGATATCGATGAACAGCTCGAACAGTCGCTGGCCATCATGAACCGGCTGACCGATCGCTGACACCAGCGCGAACAAAATCCAGATACTGTATGCATAGCTGGCTGCATTGCGAGTGTGCAGCGCGTTGTACCAGCCGAATATGGCAAGAGCCAGCATCGCGCCCGCCAGTGCACCTTCGATGTACAAGCCCAGACGTCGCATCTCGAGATAGCGCTGGTGATCGATGATCTGTGGCGCATAGGCTTTCGGAGGAAAACGCTGATCCGCATACATGCGCAGGAAAACGGTCACGGACTGCCCCGGCCGGAGCGTATGCAACGCATACTGACTGGGCGCAGGATTGTCAGCAGATTTCAGTGGATTTTCATTGGCGATGCGGTTATGCATGCCATGCACCCCGGTGTAATTCCGGATCTCGGTAATCTTCCCATCGGCATCGACAACGCTGATCCGAATATCCTTCCAACCCAGCCCTACCGACGGAACAATGCGAATCACATGTTCCAGCGAATGGGTGCTACGAAGATCGAGCGCCACCCAGTAGGCGCTGACCGAGTTCGGGGTCGTCAACTCGCTGGCTCTTCGAAACTCGGACAGTTTTGATCTCGCCTCGTCGAGGCTCATCCGGCCTTCGCCGTCCTCAAGCACCCGTGTGTCATTTTTGGGAGGCACGATCACAATGGGCGATGCCGGACCAACATCGACAGCAGACTGCGCCAGCATTGGATTACAAACGGCAAACAGCAAGACCAACGCGCCTTTGATTATTTTTTTCATATGCGCTCCGCTGACGGACGAAAAAAAGCCCGACGACATCGTTGTCGTCGGGCCATTCTGCATTCACTCTCTCATCGCGTCCAGCAGCATATGGCTGAACGTCCAGAGTGTTATCGCTCTGCTATCGAGTGGGCTTTACATGCGTGTACTCAGGGGAACCGCACCCAACCCTTGGTTGACGGGACGCTATCTTCTCGCGGTGCTGCGGCCTGCGCCTTGGGCGCAGGCGGTGCGGCGGCGGCATGAGTAACCGGCGCCTCGTGAGCGGCGGCAGCCTGCTCCGGCATCGCCGATGAATGATGACTGGTGATCAACCACTCATTACCGATTTTTTTGTACGAGAACGAGTAACGCGCCTTGACCTTGGTGCCATCCGCAAAACGGAAGGTATACAGTCCGGCATCCGTCGCCGAGTTGCAGTCGACTTCTATCAGGCGATCATCAATGCTGCCCTCCGGCCGCTTCATCAAAAAGTGCGTGAAGTAGTCTTCCTTTTCCGCAATCGTGAAGCGCGCGCGGTTGGACACCGTTGGTAACAAAATCGAGTTGGGTGCGTAGTTAGCGACGACGCGGCGCGGGTCGCCGGTACGCAGCGACGCATTCCAGCGGTCGAACAAAGCAGCGATCTCGGCTTTCAGTGGCATGTCGCATTCTTCTGCGGGATGCGGCGCGCCGACTGTCATCGCGCTATGGCCAGAATGCGCGGGTAACGCCTTTGCCGCTACCGGACTTGCCGCGGCTGCAGGAGCATCATGCTTGGCATGCGCATCGTGTCCTGCGTGTTCATCTTTTGCGTGCGCCGAATGCGCGGTCGCGGCAGCCGCCGGCGCTGCATGCGTATCTGCGGGCGGCGGGGGGGATGCGGGTGTGGCGGCATGCGTATCGGTCGCTGGTGTCGCAGGCAGAGGCTTTTTCATCTTCACTCGCTTGCTTGCCGGTGCGGGCGCTGCAACCAGGGCGTGCGCATCTTCTTGCGCGTGGGAAGGTGCAGGCGCCGATGCTTGTGCCGGCGGCGCGTCAGCATGCGCACCATGGCTAGCGGCTGCTGGTGCTGCGGGTACCGCATGAGTGTCCGCCGGTGGCGCAGGAGTTGCGATCGCCGTCGCTGTGGGTGTGTCCGTATGCGCTGCCGCACCGGCGTGGCTATCAGCGGCATGGGGATCTTGGGTGGCGCCGGCCACGCCCTTGCGCAGCTTCAGTCGCTTGCTGGGTTCTGGGGCAGCATGAGCGTCCGCAGCTGCATTCGCTTTGTCACCGTGTGCGGGCGCCTGAGAATCGGAGCCATGCGCGGGGGACGGTGTGCTGCCATGGGCCGCAGCTGCCGGTGCATGCGCATCATGTGAAGCAGCTTTCTTGGCTTTCTTCGCACGCTTCTTTTTTGGCGCTGGCTTGGCAGGCTCTTCTGCGTGGGCGTCCGCCAGCTTGGTGTCGGCGGCAGGTTTAGCCTCAGCCGAGGGCTTGGCGTCGCTGGCATGCTTTTCAGCCGGTTTGGCCGGCGCGGGCTTGGCCTGAGGCTCATGCGCGGGAGCTGAGCCGTGATCATCATGCTTGGCGTCGGCCGCCATCAGTGACGAGCAGGCCAATGCCATCAGCAGGGCGGGAATCATCAATCGTGCGTTCATCTCGGTGACCTCTCTGCCAGATCCATGCGACGAGGCGATGGTGGCGCCGGCAAAAATTATCAATATCAAAATCTACAAGCTCATTCGCCTGCTCACTAGCGCTTGGTGCAGCGACCTCCCGTGCGGCACTAGAACAGGCTCTCGTCCGTATTAATCGGGATGAAAAAGATTTTCTGTAGCCTGCAACCAGGAGAATAACGTCCGTGCAGTTAAAGATCCGAGAAGATGAGTTCGATTATGTGGACAGGATTGAATGTTTTTGCGTAAATCCCGTAAAAATATTTCAGTTTTACTATTAAAACCCATGCAAGGCCATTGGCTGGGCATTATGCTTGTGTCGTTGCAGATACTTGTCGGGCCATGGCGCTGCCTGTATTGCTTTTTTATGGCCCAGCCGTCTTGCATTCAAAAGGAGAATTACCGTGTCCGAAAAAATAATTAAAACTTTGCCGACCGAGTTGCACGACGCAGGCTGCCCTTGCTGCTCCCCTTCAGCGATAGCGAGCCCGACGGGCACGTCGCGCCGTCAATTCCTCGCCACCGGCGCAGCGGTACTCGCTGGCGGCATCATGGGCTTCGTACCCGGCCGCTCGATGGCCGGCGGCGGCAACTATGAAGCGATGCTGGTCAATTGCATCGATCCGCGCTTCACTACGTTGAGCTGGCAGTACATGGGTCTGCTGTCGGGCGTCGAGCGCGACAAGCTGGGCGACAACTACAGCCACTTTGTGATGGCTGGCGGTCCGATTGGCGCCGTGCATCCGAAATTCGCAGCCTGGCACAAGACCTTCTGGGACAACCTGGACATTACGGTCGGCCTGCACCACATCAAGCGTGTGGTCGCGCTGTCGCACCGCGATTGCGGCGCGGCCAAGCTAGCGTTCGGCGCCGGATCCGTGGCTGAAAAAGAAATGGAAACCGGCTCGCATGCCGAGGCACTGACGATGTTCCGCAAGGAGGTCAACGCTCGTCATCCCAAGCTAAGCGTCATCACTGGCATCATGGACACCTCTGGCAGGGTCGACCTGGTTGGTTGATTTCTGTACTGCCGGCCTGTTTTGATATAGGTCAATGCGGTATTAATGCTGGTGGGAAATACTGGCTCCTTGAAACGCTGACAAGATCATCAGCGGTACAGCGTGGCTCTGGCAAAACGTTGCTAGCGACGTGTTGTCAGAGATATTTGAGGAGTCAGATCATGAGTGCAATTCCTGACTATAAAGAGCTCACCAGGGCGGTCGCCACGCGAATGAATAGCCTGCGTGAGTCACAGCCCGATCTGATGACCGCGTTCAGCCAGTTGGCGGCTGCCGGCACCAAGGCGGGCGCGCTCGACAAGAAGACCCGTGAGTTCGTCGCGCTCGGCATTGCGGTATCGACACGCTGCGACGATTGCATCGGTTTCCATGTTCAGACGCTGGTAAAGCTGGGCGCGACAAAGGCCGAGCTGGAAGAAGTACTGGCCACCGCAGTCTACATGGGCGGAGGACCGTCGATGATGTATGCGACGCACGCGCTGAAAGCCTTCGATGAATACACCGCCGCCTGACGCCCGGATGACAAAAACTCTCACTTCATTGATTACCGCCGGATTGATGATGGCGGCAACTGCTCAGGCTGAGCAAATACGCTTCATCTGCAGTGGCACGCATGTTGAGTATGACGGCTGGGGCAAGCGAGTCGAGCAGATGAGCAGCCTGAAAGAAGATCCGGTCGATCTGATGGTAGACACGACTGCGGGCAAGATTCATTTCAGTACGATGTACGGCGGCCCGGTGACGGCGGAACTCAAGATCAGTCCGGAATGGTTCGAAGCCGAAGTCCCGATGAACAAAACGGTCATGGGCCGCAAGATTGCCAGCGTCAGCGTGAAAGTCGGGCGGATTGCCTGGGGCGCGATGACGGTATACACGCTCGATAGCAAGGATGGCGAGAATCATCTCGCGTACGCTGGCGTGTGCACACCCAAGACGGTTTCCTGAACTGCTGCGACTCATGCAGCCATGCGCGCACCGTGTGCGCGCGATCTCGTCAAACGTTCTTCCTGGCAGCGATGTACTTCACACCCTCCGGACCATAGGTCTCGGTGTGCGGAACATCCGCGTCCAACTGGAACAGCTCCCCTGCACGACAGAACTGCGTCTTCCCCTCCGCGACGATCGTGATCTCGCCCTCCAGAATGAGCGCGCGCGCCTCGAACGGATGGGTATGCAGATCCAGTGAACCGTTAGCAGGTCGCTCGACAGTGGCGATCTCATAACCCTGCTGACGCATCTGTTGCTCGAATAATTCTGGTGTCATTGAGAGCTCCTGCTGTATGTCAGCGCTGAAGATGAGACTTGCTCGACAACAGCTTCACCATCGTCAGCAGCGCCTGATTAGCTGGCGTCGGGATACCATGCTTTTGCCCGAGCCGGCACACATAACCGTTCAAATAATCGATCTCGGTCGGCTTGCCGCGAGCGAGATCCTGTGCGGTCGATGAATACTGCGTCGCCATAGTGGAAGCCAGCGTGCGCACGGTCTCGTACATATCCCCCGGAACGCTGATACTCTCTTTATCGGCCACGGCAAGACATTCGGCGACGACGGTCTTCATCAGCTCCGGCACACCATCCACCTTGACCATCTTGCCATAGGGCTCCTGGGAGATCGCCGATATTGCATTGTATGCGCAGTTAATGATCAGCTTGCCCCACAGCGGCCCCATCACATTCGCGGATACTTCGACGGGCACACCCGACTCACCGAACCACGCAGCGACATTCTGACTCTCAGGCGCGTCACCGATCACCAGCTCGCCGCGTCCGTGGTGCTTGACATGCCCAGGACCGGCCATTTCGGTAGCGACGTACACCACGGTGGGTATCACGCGATGCGGCAGCACGCTGCGAACGATCTCAGGATTCTCTGCGCCATTCTGCAAACAGAGTATGACTGCATCGGATTCGAGATGAGGCGCCATCTGGCGTGCGGCCTCTGCGCTGTCTGCGGACTTCACGCAAAACAAGATGACTTTTGCGCCCGCAACGCCAGAGGCGTCGGTGCTTGCCTGCATGGGAATATGTTCGGAAACGGCCTTGGCATCGAGCCACAAACCGTCTCGATTGACAGCATCGACATGGGACTGCCGGCCAATAAGGGTGACCGGGAAACCGGCACGCGCCAGCATGCCACCGAAAAAACAACCCACCGAGCCAGCGCCCATGACCGCAAATCGCGGTTTGGCTGATGCATTCATGATCTCTCCTGTTTTTGTAACAGCACCTTCTGTGGGGCGCATGCGAAACCAGACTATACCTGAACTTCGCGCACGCTCAGCAGGCCGGTGCACTCGGATAAGCTCGTCAAAGGCGCGCCCAGCGATGCAGCATCAGCCAGCGGCGTCCATCTCCGCAAACACTTTTTGTGCGAGTGCGAATGCTGAATTCGCCGCCGGCACGCCGCAGTAAATGGCCGCCTGCAGTAAAGCTTCTCGGATCTCGTCGCGCGTGACGCCGTTATTCGACGCAGCGCGTAGATGAAGCTTCAGCTCTTCTTCACGATTGAGTGCGATCATCATGCAGATGGTCATCAGACTGCGCGTATGCCGCGGCAGTCCGGGCCGGGTCCAGATTTCGCCCCAGGCATAGCGCGTAATCAGGTCTTGAAAATCTCCTGTAAATGGCGTGCGATTCGCCTGTGCGCGATCAACATGCGCATCGCCGAGCACGGCCCGACGCACCTGCATGCCGGCCTCATAGCGTTCTTTTTCCTCCATCGCTTTTCCTTATCTTGCAGGGACGTACTGATTAAATGAGACCAGCAACTCTTGTGGCTCGCTGAATGACAATAAGCCTTTGATTACACTGAGACGCGTGTCGCACAGCTGCGCTGATTGGCCATAAAGCGGGTATTTACTCAGCGCCACCCAGCAAAAAACTCAGCAATTGCTGCGTGAAAGCCTGTGCGACTTCCCAGTTAGATAGATGCGCCGCGTTCAGCTCCACATACTTTGCACCAGGTATGGCACGCGCGATAAGTTCACCATGCTCGGGCGGTGTGGCCTTGTCATGCCTGCCACCAATGACCAGCGTCGGCGCGGTGATCCGCGACAGCTCTGAGCGCTGGTCCATGTCGCGCACGGCAGCGCAATTGGCAACGTATCCCTCTGCGGAGGTGTTACGTAGCATGTGCCTCACGCGCTCCACCTGAGCCGTCGCATGCACCAGAAAATCAGCGGTAAACCATCGCTCGAGCACGCCATCGATGATGCTCTCCATCCCGTCCTGCTTCACTTTCGCGATGCGCGCATTCCAGACCTCGGGCACGCCAATCGCTGCACTGGTATTGCACAGCACGAGACGCCCAATGCGATCCGGCGCATTCACGCCGAGCCAGATACCCGTCATGCCACCCATCGACAGGCCGCAGAAATGCGCAGAGGGTATGTTCAAACCATCGAGCAGCGCCACCACGTCGCGGCCCAGCTGAGCGATGCTGTAAGGCCCGGTCGTGACCTCCGACTGCCCGTGGCCGCGCGTGTCGTAGCGCAGCACGCGGAAATGCTCGGTCAGCGATGCCAGCTGCGGCAACCACATGGCCAGCGTGGTACCCAGTGAATTCGACAGTACCAGTACCGGTGCGTCATCGGGTCCTTCGATCTCGTAGTACAGTTTGCCGGTGCCGGTGTCGAAGAAAGGCATGAAGACTCCTGTGGATACGGTATAAAAATCAAGCTCGCTGCATCAAACTTTACGCTGCCGGTGCGCGGCCAGTACGCGATCAGTAAAGGCAATCGCCTCTCCCAGATACTGAGAGGGATCGAAAAGCTGTTCCAGTGCTTGGGTGTTCAGGTGCTGCGTAACGCGGGAATCCACTTGCAAGACCTCTTGCAGCGTTGCGTTGCTCCGCAAGGCCTCCGCGCAAGCAGACTCGACGAGCTCGTGCGCTGCTGCGCGCCCTAGGTGCCGACCTAGTGCGAGCGACACGGCTTCGGCCATCACCAATCCTCGCGTGAGATCGATGTTGGCTCGCATACGCGACTCGTCGACCTGCAAGCCTTCGACGACTTTACGCAACTGTATCAGTGCTACACCGGCTAGCTCCGTGATTTGCGGCAAAGTGTCCCATTCCGCTTGCCAGCCACCCAGCGCGCGCTCATGCTCCTGCACCATCGCAGATAGCATGGTCGAGACCAGTGCCGGCACGCGTCCGGAAGCGGCCAGTACCGCTGCGCAACCGACCGGGTTGCGCTTGTGCGGCATAGTGGATGAACCGCCACGCCCGTGGACGACGGGTTCCGAAAGTTCGGCGACCTCGGTTTGCATTTGCAAGGAAATATCTCGTGCAATTTTTCCCAGCGTTCCGGTCAGTAGTCCCAGCGTCGTCGCTACTTCGGTCATCCTGTCACGGTGACCATGCCAGGGCACTGCGGGCAGCTCGAGTTCCAGCTGATGCGCCAATACCTGTGCGACCGCTAGTCCCTGATCACCGAGGCTGGCGAGCGATCCCGACGCACCACCGAATTGCAAGACGCCGACGCGCTGGCCAAGCGAATTGATCCTGTCCTGATGACGCAGCACCGCGTCAAGCCAGCCTGCAGCCTTCAAGCCAAAGGTGATCGGCAGTGCATGCTGCATCCAGGTACGGCCCATCATCGGTGCGGTACGATAACGATGGGCCAGAGCTGCAATCGCATCCGCTAACTCTGAAAGCGCCGCCCTCATCAACTGCAAGGCCTCACGCAATTGCAGCACCACACCCGTGTCGATCACGTCCTGACTCGTGGCGCCCCAGTGAACGTAGCGTGCGGCCTCCGCATTGCGTGCGGCGACTTGCGCAGTCAGTTGTCTGAGCAGCGGTATCGCCAGATTGCCTGCATCGCCGGCGTCTCGCGCCAACGCATCGAGATCAATATTTGCAGCGACACAGGCCTCAACAATAGCCTGTGCGGCATCCTGCGGAATCACACCCTCGGCGGCAAGCGCTTGCGCCAACGCAGCTTCCACATCGAGCATCCGCTGAACCGTATTGACAGGTGAAAAAATTTGCGACATGCCTTCACTGGAAGACATCGCATGGGTGAGACGGCTGGAGTTCATTGGTGACAACTCAATCAGTTTGTGTCAGACATCGAAGAAGACGGTTTCATTCTGATCGCCGCCCAGCAAAACATTCCACTCGAACACACCGACCTGTCCCGCAACGGACCGCGCAATCAGTGTCATGCGGCGATTTACCGGTACGCTAGCCATCACCGGGTCTGATGCATGATCGTCGTCCGGAAAATAAACTCTTGTCACTGCCTGCCTGAGCAGACCACGGGCGAACACATTCACCATGATGTGAGGCGCCTGAAGTTGTCCGTTCGTCGCCGGCACCCTGCCCGGCTTAATCGTCGAGAAACGAAATTCTCCATTGCCACCGGTGGGTGTGCGGCCAAAACCTGAGAACCCCGACTCAAGCGGTAACACACGCCCGTCATCGGGATGCGCATAGCGCCCATGGGAATTTGCCTGCCAGATCTCGATCACGCCATCAGGAATAGGCGCGCGGTCTGCATCCAGTAATCGTCCTTGTATCACGATGCGTTCGCCAGCGACGCCGGGACTGGCCAGGTCAGTCGTGTTCAGCCAGTCAAGGCCAATGTGCAGATAAGGGCCAACCGTCTGCGAAGGCGTAGCACCGAGTCGAAGATTTTTATCGGTGCTCACCTCATGTCTCCCTGGGTGTTGCGTTGCGTCCGCGCAGGACGATATCGAATCGGAATCCGAGTGCGTGCTCTGGCTCGGTCAGGTTGATATCAAAATGCGAGATCATCCGCTGCCGTGCTTTTTCATCGGGTACGCTGTTGTAGATCGGATCAAGCGACAGTAGCGGATCGCCGGGAAAATACATCTGCGTGACCAGCCGCGTGGTGAACGCATGACCAAACAGTGAAAAATGGATATGCGCTGGCCGCCAAGCATTCGGATGATTGCGCCATGGGTAAGCGCCAGGCCGTATCGTGATGAAGCGATAATTACCCTGCTCATCCGTCATCGTGCGGCCGGTACCGGTAAAGTTTGGATCGAGCGGCGCATCGTGATTATCATTTTTGTGCTGATACCTGCCTGCGGCATTGGCCTGCCACAACTCGACCAATGTGTTGCGCACCGGTTTGCCATCTTCATCCAGAACCCGTCCGGCAACGATGATGCGCTCACCCAGCGGCGCTCCTGTGTGCTGGCGGGTGAGGTCGGCATCGCCGGGCTTCACGCGCTCGTGCCCGAAGACCGGTCCGGTCATTTCCGACAGCGACTGCTGGAGCATAATCAGTGGCTGCGATGGCGAGCGCTTGACGGTCGATGCATAGGCCGGCGATAAATAGTCAGGCTGTTCGCCCGGCGCGAACCGGCGATAGGGTTGAAGTGCAGACATGCGGTCTTCCTTGTCTCGGAATGTCAGGATCTTCTGATCCTGTTCTGATCTTTTTCTGTTTGTTGTTATCTCGGCGTTGATTGTCGTTCACGCAGGCGCCTCAGGTTTAACGACCATTGTTACAGTCGCTCTATGATCACCGCAATCCCCTGCCCGACACCAATGCACATGGTGCAGAGTGCGTAGCGTCCGCCACTGCGGTGCAACTGATACATGGCGGTCGTCACCAGTCGCGCACCACTCATGCCCAGCGGATGACCCAAGGCGATCGCGCCACCATTCGGGTTCACGCGTCGATCATTGTCCGCGATACCGAGCTGGCGCAGTACGGCCAGACCCTGCGCCGCGAAGGCCTCATTGAGTTCAATCACATCCATCTGCGACAGTGTCATGCCCGTTTGCTGCAAAAGTTTCTGTACAGCGGGAACCGGTCCGATACCCATGACCCTGGGTGGTACCCCGGCGGTTGCCATGCCGACCACCCGGGCCTTCGGCGTCAGACCGAAACGTCGTGCATGCTCCTCATCCGCAAGCAGCAACGCGCACGCGCCATCATTTACTCCTGATGCATTGCCTGCAGTGACCGAGCCCTCCGGGGTCACGACACCTTTCAGTTTTGCCAGCGCTTCAACACTGGTCGAGCGTGGATGTTCATCCTGCAGCACCGTCACCGTCTCACCTTTTTTTTGCGGAACGCTGACCGGTACGATCTCTTCTGCCAGCACGCCATTGGCCTGTGCTGCGGCAGCTTTGTTCTGACTGGCGACAGCAAAGGTATCCTGGTCGGCGCGGCTGATCTGATAATCGACAGCGACGTTCTCAGCAGTTTCTGGCATGGAGTCCACCCCGTACATCGCCTTCATCTGAGGATTGATGAAGCGCCAGCCGATGGTGGTGTCAAATAGTTGAGCATTTCGCGAGAAGGCACTGTCCGCCTTGCCCATCACAAACGGGGCGCGCGTCATCGACTCGACGCCGCCCGCAATCATCAGGCCAGCTTCGCCGGATTTAATCGCGCGCGCAGCAGCGCCCACGGCATCCATGCCGGAGCCACACAAGCGATTGATCGTAGCGCCCGGCACCTCGATCGGCAGCCCGGAAAGCAGCGCAGACATCCGCGCCACGTTACGATTATCCTCGCCCGCCTGGTTCGCGCAGCCAAACAGGACTTCATTCACCGCAGACCAGTCGACGGTCGGATTACGCTCCTGTAAAGCACGCAGAGGGATAGCGCCCAAATCATCGGCGCGCAGATCCTTGAGCGCGCCGCCGAAGCGTCCGATGGGTGTACGTATCGCGTCGCAAATAAAAGCTTGTTTCATGTTGGATCCAGACAATTAAACTAGCGAAGGCTGATCGCCAAGATGGCGAGTCGGTTTTGCAATTCAGGCTGCGGTGAGCGAGAGGCCGACGATGCGCTCCAGTTCGGGCAGGCTGATTCCCTCGGCCATTTCGCGAACGCGCAAGGCTCCTGCGTCGACGTCGATGACCGCGAGATCGGTATACACCCGGCTGACGCAGCCGACCCCCGTCAGCGGGTAGGTGCAGCGCTCCACCAGCTTGCTCTCGCCGGTTTTGGTCTGCAACTCCATCATGACAAACACGCGCTTGGCGCCGCTGGCCAGATCCATCGCGCCACCGACGGCAGGTATCGCATCCGGCGCGCCGGTGTGCCAGTTGGCGAGATCGCCATGCCGCGACACCTGAAAAGCGCCCAGCACACAGATATCGAGATGGCCACCGCGCATCATCGCAAACGAATCGGCATGATGAAAGTAAGCGCCGCCCGTCAGCAGTGTCACTGGCTGCTTCCCCGCATTGATCAGATCGTCATCCTCCTCACCAGGCCGGGGTGCCGGGCCCATGCCGAGGATGCCGTTTTCGCTGTGCAAAAGCACCTCTTTCGACGGATCGAGATGATTGGCAACCAGCGTAGGGAGGCCAATACCCAGATTCACATAGGCGCCGGGCGCAATGTCGCTCGCGACTTTCTGTGCGATCTCATCCTTACTGAAACGCTTCATAAACACTCCCCGGCGATCTGCACGACACGCTGTACGAAAATTCCCGGAGTGACGATGGCCTCTGCATCAAGTTCGCCCAAGTCAACCACTTTGCTGACTTGCACGATCGAGCAGGTGGCTGCCATCGCCATGATGGGGCCGAAGTTGCGCGCAGCCTTTCGGTAGACCAGATTGCCCCAACGATCAGCTTTTTCAGCCTTGATCAGCGCATAGTCCGCATGAATCGGGTACTCGAGCACGTAGTGTCGGCCATTGATGACCCGGGTCTCCTTACCTTCGGCCAGCTGTGTGCCGTAGCCGGTGGGCGTAAAAAATGCCCCAATGCCCGCGCCCGCCGCACGGATACGTTCGGCGAGATTGCCCTGCGGTGTCAGCTCCAGTTCGATCTTGCCGCTGCGGTAGAGCCCGTCAAACACATGAGAATCCGTCTGCCGCGGAAATGAACAGATGATCTTTTTCACTCGGCCGGCAGCCAGCAGAGCGGCCAATCCCGTGTCGCCATTACCGGCATTGTTGTTGACAATCGTGAGATCAGTGGCGCCCTGCGCAATCACCGCATCGATCAGCTCGCGTGGCATGCCCGCGTTGCCGAAGCCACCGATCATGATGGTTGCGCCATCGGAGATGCCCGCGACCGCGGCGTCCAGTCCGGGATAAATCTTATCGACCAAATCTTCGTCCTTTGTGCGTGGCGGGCATTCGCTGCTGAAGTGGATTTTTCCAGCGTTTTAGCCGGTGGTAAGCCTCATGATCGTTCGTTTATCGAACATTTGTCTGACTACAGAACACCCCGAGTGTATAGTTGGGGAAAAACTGCCGCAATACACGTGCCGCATTTTGTGTTCGGTCGTCGGACAAGCAGGCCGCCGGACCATGGATCGTTCAGCGACCCCAAGTCGACAACTGTGCTCCCTGCGCAACAAAAAAATTCGCAAAGCCTTCGGTGTAAATGAACGAGTGCTCGTAAAAAGCAAGAATTATCAGAAGAATATCAAGTTCCGCTACGGTAACACCCCTTTAACAGCTTGGCTTCATCGACTATCTCGCAGAGCTGCGGAAAGACCGCAGACAGCACCTTGTGCTCAGTCCGAAAAGCGTGAATGCGCGACACGCAGGCCTCAAAGGACGGCACCGCGTTTCTCAGTCGGGCTTCAAATGACTGAGCAAGCAGTTGCATCAGAGTAGCGGCTCATGATCCGATTCGACCGCGATCCAAACACGCAAAACATTACTTTGCCCGACATGAACGACACTACAACAGATACCGCAGATGCACCGCTGGCCGCCAGCGATGCCCGATCACTTACCCCGCAACCTGCTTTCACCGCCAAGCCTCCTCGTCCGCTCACGATCGCCGAGGAAATCGACGCGCTGACCGATCCCAGCTTCATGACCTCTCTCGCACGTGGCCTTGCGGTGGTCAAGGCATTCAGCGATCACCGTCGCGCAATGACGATCGCGCAGATCAGTCACAAGACGGGGATACCGCGCGCCGCCGTGCGTCGCTGCCTGTACACACTCAAACAGCTCGGCTACGCCGGCTCAGAGGCGAACAATTTTTTCCTCAAGCCGAAGATACTGATGCTGGGATATTCGTACCTGTCCTCCACACCGCTGACGGTGTCGGCGCAGCCCTGCCTGAATCAGGTGAGCCAGAGGCTAGGTGAATCCTGCTCACTGGCGGTATTCGAGCAGGACGAGGTGCTGTACATCTCGCGCTCGCAGACCGCTCGCGTGATGTCGATCGCGCTGAATGCGGGCAGCCGTCTGCCAGCGTACTGCACCTCTCTCGGACGAGTCATGCTGGCGGCATTGCCACCAGACGAGCTGAATGCCTACCTGTCGCGCGTGCCGCTCAGACCTTACACCGACCGTACCGTGGTGTCCGAAGAAAGGCTGCGCGAGATCCTTGCCGAGACGGTGCAGCAGGGCTTCGCAGTGGTCGAGGAAGAGCTTGAAATCGGGCTGCGCTCCATCGCCGTGCCGGTCAGAGGCGCGACCGGGACAGTCATGGCAGCCATCAATGTTGGGGCACAAGCCACGCGCGTCTCGCGTGCGCAAATGGAACAGACATTCCTGCCGGTACTGCTGAATGCAGCGGCAGAGCTATCCATGCTGCTGCCTTGAGTATCGACACTGACACGACAGCAGGGCTCTGTTTCTCAAGCAGATAATCAGGACGACGAGACCGGTGTACTACCTGCATTCCATGATCTGGCATGCAGACGGAAATCGCGCGGCGACAGACCAGCGTTACGCTTGAAAAAGCGTGTGAAATACGCAGGATCAGAAAAACCGAGCGCATCCGATACATCCCGTATCGTCATCGACGTGTACACCAGAAGGCGGCGCGCCTCGCGCATCGAGCGCGCATGAATGATCGAGAGCGCCGACTGTCCGGTGATCTGACGGCACGAGGCATTCAGATGCGCGGCGCTGATGCCGATCTGGCCGGCGTAATACTCGAGCCCCGACTGCTCGGCGTACGCTGCATCCACCAGCGCGATGAAACGGGCGACATGCTGACGCGCCCGCGCCGGCACTGCTCGGTCGCTGTCGGCGGCGCGCTGCTCCGACAAACGCAACAGACAGCCGAGAGCGATCGACAATTGTGCGACCATCAGCGCCGAGCGATGGGCATCATATCCGTCGTACTCGGCACGCAACGCGCGCATTGCTGTCTCGAAGCGACCGGCGGCATCTGTCAGACGAAAAGAGCATGCGATGCTCAGCTGAGAGATCTCTTCTGACAGGCTCGCGGCAAGCGCGCCAAGCAGGGAATAAGCCACCGTCACCACCAGCCCGCGGGCATCCGGCGAAAACTGGAAACCATGCACGCAGTGCTGCGGCACCATGAGCGCCATGCCCCCAGAAAGGTCGAGCCGTGCCTCATCCAGCACGCACTGCGCCCGCCCATCTTCCAGCCACAGCAACTGGAATAACCCATGATGGCGATGCGGCCTGATCTCCCAATTGTGCAAGCGGCTGCGCTCGGCGATGGATTCGCAATGGATCGGATCTGGCGTGGGCGCAGCCCCGTTTTCCCCATACAGCTGGAAAACGGGAACCTCGGCGGCGGGGGCCAGTGACGAACGCATCGCGGCAAACCTGATCGGCCAAAAACCCTCGAAATGTACAAGTTTATGTGGGTAAAGTCTATTCCCGCTACCGCTCCCTTGTCCCACCATCTCAGCATTCCAATCAACGAGGCGGGCGAGTCCGCCCTAGAGACAAGAAGGCCAACATGAAAACCCAGGTCGTCATCATCGGCGCCGGTCCCTCAGGGCTACTGCTCGGCCGACTGCTCGAACTGCAGGGCATCGACAACATCATCGTCGAGGCAAAATCCCCGGACTACGTGCTCTCACGCATACGCGCAGGTGTGCTGGAGCAAGGCACTCAGATGCTGCTGCGCGAGGCAAAGGTCGCCGAGCGCATGGACCGCGAGGGCCATGTACACGAGGGATTCGCCTTGTCGTTTCTGGGCCGGATGGAACGTATCGACCTGAAGGCGCTCACCGGAGGCAAGACCGTCATGGTCTACGGGCAGACAGAGGTCACCAAAGACCTGATGGATGCGCGCACTCAATCCGGCATGCAAAGCCTCTATGAGGCTGAGGACGTGATGCCGCATGATTTTTATGGCGAACATCCCCATGTGAGCTTCACCAAGGATGGAAAACGGCATACGATCCACTGCGATTACATCGCAGGCTGCGACGGTTTTCATGGCATCGCGCGCAAATCGGTGCCGGCAGACAAAATCACCCTGTTCGAGCGCGTCTATCCGTTTGGCTGGCTGGGCGTGCTATCTCGTACGCCACCGGTGTCGGATGAACTGATCTATGCGAACCATGAACGTGGCTTCGCGCTGTGCAGCATGCGCTCGGCGATGCTGTCACGCTACTACGTGCAATGCTCCCTCGATGACCACACCGAGGACTGGTCGGATGCACGGTTCTGGGATGAGCTCCGTTCGCGATTGCCAACGGACGTCGCGAACCGTCTCGTCACCGGCCCTTCCATCGAAAAAAGCATCGCGCCGCTACGCAGCTTCGTCGCCGAGCCCATGCAATTCGGCCGCTTGTTCCTGGTGGGCGATGCTGCACATATCGTGCCACCCACGGGTGCCAAAGGACTTAACCTCGCGGCCAGTGATGTTTACACTCTTTATAACATCTTGCGTAAGCGTTACCGGGAAAGTCGTACTGATCTGATTGCGCGTTACTCAGAGATCTGCCTGCGCCGCATCTGGAAAGCAGAACGTTTTTCCTGGTGGATGACGTCGATACTGCACAAATTCAGCGACGATCCCTTTAATCAGCGGATACAGGAGGCGGAGCTCGATTATTTCACCAGCTCCGAGGCAGGCCGAATCAACATCGCGGAAAATTATGTTGGGCTACCCTATGAACCGGTTGAATAGTCAGCAAACGTGGCATCGCGCGCCCAAATGGGTTAAATTCGGCGCATCCAGAAATTCGTCACTCCAATGAACCAGTCCGTCTCCATCTCGCCCGCCGCAGCGCTGAATCTCAGCTCGCTCAAGGCCAGTTGCTCGGCTTGCAGCATGCATCAGCTCTGCCTGCCCATGGGGCTGGGCGAGTCCGACATGCACAAGCTCGATGAGATCATCGGCCGTCGCCGCAAGGTGCCCAAAGACAGCCTGCTATACCGGATGGATGATGCGTTCACCAACCTGTATGCGATAAGGCTGGGGCACTTCAAGACCTACCAGGTCAGCCCGGGGGGCGAGCAGCAGATCACCGGTTTTCAGATGGCAGGCGAACTACTCGGCATGGATGCGATCAGCACCGATCGTCATCATTGTGATGCGGTGGCGCTGGAAGACAGCGAGGTCTGCGAAATACCTTTCGCCCGGCTCGAGGAATTGTTTGGCACACTACCGACGCTGCTGCATCATTTCCACCGGATGATGAGTCAGGAAATCACGCGTGAGCAGAACGTGATGCTATTGCTGGGGAACATGCGCGCAGAGCAGCGCTTCGCTGCTTTCTTGATCAATCTCTCGTCTCGTTACGCGGCGCGGGGTTACTCATCAACGACTTTCCAGCTGCGCATGTCGCGCGAAGAGATCGGCAACTATCTCGGGCTGACGATAGAGAGCATCAGCCGTCTGCTGTCTCGCCTGAAAAAACAGGGATTGCTCAGAGTAGCGAACCGCGAGATCGAATTGCTCGATCTGCATACGATGCGCGCGCTGGCAGCGGGTACGGAAACTTGCAGCTGAAAGGGCGATCTTCGTTTGTCTCATCAGAACGGTGGTTGCGCAGGGTTTTCCGTCCGGATCAGATACAAGCTCAACATGCTGGCCAGCGCGCCAAAACTCCAGAAAAAGAAAAAACCGATGGTATAGGCGGCGATGGGCGGCAACCCCACATGCCCGCCGACCATCATCAGATCTGCCGGATCAAACAGCGAGAAAAAGAAACCATCAGCCATCGCAGCCGTCAGGAAGGACGGCCACAGCACAGTCATTGCCAGCTTCAACATCGTGTCTCCTCCTTCGCATCCTGATCGCCTCACAGCGCTGGTCGGATGTCTGTAGTTGTCTGCAGCGGCCATACCCATTCACCATGCAAACGCCAGCTGCGGGCCGCATCTTCCATTTGTACCTGCCAGCGCGCGCGCTCCAGCAACGGCAATGCGACGGAAAATACACCGCTGCGATCTGGCGTAGCGACCAGACGAATATCTTTCTCCGGGACGGTGGGATGCACCAGCAGAAGATTCAGCGGCGCTTCGCTGGTGGTGCCGTGCAACTGCCCGACAAGAACGCCTGCGGCAACATCATAGCGAAGTGACAGCGAGAGACCGAGACTTGCCGCAGTGCGATCGCGGCGAAGATCCTGATTGATTGCCTTACCCTGCTTGTAGTAGTCGTCAACAACCAAGGCATCAGCACCGGAAAACGAGATCCACATCGTGATGAAGCCTGCGATCAGTACCGCGACCGGGCCCGCCATCAGCAGCCAGGGCCAGCGATGCTTGTACCAAGGGTCAGGGTGCTTTTCCACGAGTGACGTATGCATGAATTTCCTCGCCGTTTTTTATGGATCAGCGCGGTACGAAGAACACCGCTTTTTCCCTGAGACTTACCTCCGGGTGATCGGTATCGATCAGCGTAAACCATATCTTGTTGGAGCCTTTGCTGCCTTTGCCCTCCGGCACGCGTACATCCACCGGTACGGAGCGCGATTCGGTGGACCCTAATGTCACCTCGCCAGCGCCCTGTAGCGTGATGCCCTCGATACCTTCGACGCCGATATGGTAGTGATGGCGCGACTCATCGGTATTCATGATCTGCAGCCGATACACATTCTCGATCTGTCCATTTTCCACCTCGCGCCCCATCGAGCCGCGGTCCCGGATCACATCCATCTTGACTGGCGTGCGGGTCAGCAGCGTACCGAAGAACACTGACACGATCACCAGCAACACGGCGCTGTAGATCAGCACCCGTGGCCGCACCATGTGGCGAAGTATCTGCGCTGATGACCATCGATAGGTCTGCGCATGATCGGTCCAGTAACGAACCAGACCGCGTGGCGCGGAGATCTTGTCCATCACCGAGTTGCAGGCATCGATACAGGCAGCACATCCTATGCATTCGTACTGCAAGCCCTTGCGAATGTCGATACCCGTCGGGCAGACCTGAACGCATAGGGAGCAGTCTATGCAGTCACCGAGATGCTTCGCTGCATCCGGATCGTTCTTGCTGCGCGCGCCACGAGGCTCGCCACGGCCAGTGTCGTAGGTAATGATCAAGCTGTCCTTGTCAAACATCGCACTCTGGAATCGCGCGTACGGACACATGTACTTGCAGACCTGCTCGCGCATCCAGCCGGCGTTACCGTAAGTAGCGAATGAATAAAACAGCACCCAGAACCATTCCCACGGACCGAGCGTCAGCGCAGCCACCTCACCCGCCAGGGTATGAATCGGCGTAAAGTAGCCGACGAAGGAAAATCCGGTCCAGATGGCGACTGCACCCCAGACTGCATGTTTGGCCGACTTGCGAGCGAACTTTTCTACAGACATCGGCTGACGATCAATGCGCATGCGCGCACTGCGATTACCCTCAATCTTGCGCTCGATCCACATGAATATTTCCGTGTAGACCGTCTGCGGACAAGTAAAGCCGCACCAGACACGGCCGAAAACCGCCGTGAATAGAAAGAGTGAGTAGGCACTGATAATCAATAGTGCCGCAAGATAGATGAAGTCCTGCGGCCAGAGCACGATGCCGAAGATATAGAATTTACGCGCACCGAGATCGAACAGAACAGCCTGCCTGTCATTCCAGGACAACCAGGGCAGACCATAAAAAAGAAGCTGGGTGGCCCAGACGAAGAGCCAGCGCAGCGACGCATATCGGCCTTGTACTTCGCGCGGGTAGATTTCCTCCCGCGCTTTGTACATCTTGATGACGGCAACGTCCGGTGCAGCGCCTTGCATCGATATGCCTATTGATTCTTCGCCGATGAGATCGTGGAACTGTTCGACAGTCCCCAGACATAGGCAGAGAGCAAATGAACTTTGGCCTCACCAAGGAAATCAGCGAAAGCCGGCATCACGTTGTTACGTCCGCCACGCACGGTTTCCATGATGGTCGCAACACTACCTCCATATAGCCATGTCTTGTCAGCCAGGTTGGGCGCACCTACTGCCTGATTACCCTGGCCATCGATGCCATGACAAGCTGCGCATGCAGCGTACTTTTCCTTGCCGAAGCTGGCCTTGATTGGGTCAGATGCCGAGCCGGATAGCGAGAGAACGTAGTGTGCGACATGCTCGATATCCTTGTCAGTACCGACGGCTGCCGCCATCGGTGGCATCACGCCATGACGACCCTTGAGAATAGTGGTCTTGATCACTTCTGGATCACCGCCATACAGCCAGTCTCTGTCGGTCAGGTTCGGATATCCTTTGTTGCCGCGGGCATCAGAACCATGGCACTGTGCGCAATAGGTCAGGAACAGGCGTTCGCCGATGGCGCGTGCCTGAGGATCCGCCGCCAGTACTTTCATATCCGTCTGCTGATACTTGGCAAACAGCGGACCAAACTCGGCATCGGCCAGCTTCAGCTCTTCTTCATACTGACCATGGGAAGCCCAGCCGAGTTTGCCGGCGTAACTACCAAGCCCCGGGTACAGCGCCAGATACGCAATACCAAAGACGATGGTGATATAGAACAGCCACATCCACCAGCGCGGCATCGGGTTATTCAGTTCCTCGAGGCCCTCATCCCAGGTGTGACCCGTCGTACCAACCTTGCCATCCTTGGATACCTCGGACTTAATCGTTGACTGCGACCACAGCAGCCAGCCGCAGCCAAGCACTGACACAATGGTCAGTACGGTGATATAGATTCCCCAAAATCCGCTCGTGAAATCAGCCATGACGAGGCTCCCGCTCCTTGGTCAGTTGTTCTTCGTCTGCAAAGGGCAGCATCGCCGCCTCTTCGAAGTCTTGTGCGCGCCGCGAGCTGTAGGCCCAGATCACAATACCGATGAAAGTGACCATGCAGACCAGGGTCACGATACTGCGCGCGTCCGAGACAATTTGCAGAAAGTCCATGCTTATCTCCTTGCCTTGATCTGAATGCCCAAACCTTGCAGGTAAGCGACTAGCGCATCCAGCTCAGTCTTGCCTTCGAGTTCCTTGGGCGCGGCGGCGATCTGCTCATTGGTGTAGGGGTCACCGAGACGCTTGAGCGCGTTCAGGCGTGGCACGATGGCTTGTGGGTCAAGCGCAGTCTTTGCCAGCCATGGGTACGCGGGCATGTTTGACTCGGGCACGAGATCACGCGGATTGTTCAGGTGCGCACGGTGCCAGTCATCGCTGTAGCGGCCACCCACTCGCGCCAGATCTGGACCCGTCCGCTTTGAGCCCCACTGAAACGGCCGGTCATAGACAAACTCGCCGGCCACGGAGTAGTGACCGTAGCGCTCGGTCTCTGCGCGGAATGGACGAATCATCTGCGAGTGGCAGTTGTAGCAGCCTTCGCGTATATACACATCACGGCCGGCAAGGCGAAGCGGGCCATAGGGCGTCAGTCCCGCGACCGGCTCGGTGGTTGATTTCTGGAAGAACAGCGGCACGATCTCGACCAATCCGCCAATGCTCACTACCAGCACGACCAGCAGGATCAGCAGCAGTGGTTTGCGTTCAATTTGATCATGGGTGAGTTTCATTCGATTCTCCGTAGGTCAGGCGTGCGCGCCGGTCATCGCCGGGATGCGGGTATCGACGAATTGGCTGCCGATGACCGTCTTGAACGTGTTGTAGGCCATGATCAGCATGCCCGCCAGGTACAGACCTCCTCCAGCCAGACGAATCACGTAGTACGGAAAAGTCGCCTTCACGCTCTCGACAAAGGTGTATGTCAGCGTGCCGTCGGCATTCACTGCACGCCACATGAGGCCCTGCATGACGCCGGCAATCCACATCGCCGCGATATACAGCACGATGCCAATAGTCGCGACCCAGAAGTGCCATTCGATCAGGCGCGTGCTCCACATTTCCTTCTTGCCCGACAGGCGTGGCAGCAGGTAGTAGATTGAGCCCATCGAGACCAATCCGACCCAGCCCAGCGCGCCAGAGTGCACATGACCCACAGTCCAGTCGGTGTAATGCGACAGTGAGTTGACGGTCTTGATCGACATCATCGGGCCTTCGAAGGTCGACATACCGTAGAACGACAGTGAGACGATCAGGAATTTCAGTATCGGGTCATTGCGCAGCTTGTGCCACGCGCCCGACAGGGTCATGATGCCGTTGATCATGCCACCCCAACTCGGTGCTAGCAGGATGAGCGAGAACACCATGCCCAGCGACTGAGCCCAGTCAGGCAGCGCGGTGTAATGCAGATGGTGCGGGCCTGCCCACATATAGGTGAAGATCAGCGCCCAGAAATGAACGATGGACAGGCGATATGAAAACACCGGACGCTCGGCCTGCTTGGGAATGAAGTAGTACATCATGCCAAGGAAGCCTGCAGTAAGGAAAAAACCGACTGCGTTATGACCGTACCACCACTGGATCATGGCATCCTGCACCCCCGTGTAGGCTGAGTAGGATTTGGTGAGCGTCGCCGGCATTGCTGCCGAGTTGACGATGTGAAGAATCGCGACGGTCAGGATGAACGCACCATAGAACCAGTTGGCGACATAAATGTGTGACACCTTGCGCTTCCACAGTGTGCCGAAGAACACCACCGCATACGACACCCATACCAGCGCGATCAGGATATCAATCGGCCATTCGAGCTCGGCGTACTCTTTGCCGGAAGTCATACCCAGCGGCAGCGTGATCGCAGCAGCAAGAATCACTAGCTGCCAGCCCCAGAAAGTAAAGGCGGCAAGCGTATCCGAGAACAGCCGTGTCTGGCACGTGCGCTGCACGACGTAGTAAGAAGTGGCAAACAGTGCCGAGCCACCAAAGGCAAAAATCACCGCATTGGTGTGCAACGGGCGCAGGCGACCGTAGGTCAGCCAGGCCGTATCAAAATTCAGTGCTGGCCATGCAAGCTGAGCGGCAATCAATACTCCCACCAGCATGCCCACCACACCCCACACTACCGTCATGACCGCGAACTGCTTCACGACCCGGTAGTTGTAGTTGAGTGCTGTGTCCACGGATACTCCCTTGGTTTACGACGAAGATACCGGGAGAGTACGTTTCAGATGGGCAAACTTCCTTGACCTGAGTCAAATTTGGCCGGAAGCCGGGCACAGCGGCAGAAAGCTTATATCTTGGTATTGTCTGCTGACTCGGAGGTATCAGAGTGCACGCTGTCGTCGTCTTGCAGGATGCGCATCCCGGGCCCTTCGAGGTCATCGAACTGGCCACTATCCATGGCGCGGAAAAATACCCACAGCGCGAGAAAGACGACAATGACCGACAGCGGTATCAGCAGGTACAGGGACTCCATCAGGATGCCTTTTTCTTATCTTCAGCGACTTGCAGGCACACGCTCCAGCCGCAGCGCATTGGCCACCACCAGCGCCGAGCTGACAGACATGCCCAGAGCTGCCATCCACGGGGCCAGCAGACCACATGCCGCCGCAGGTATTGCCAACAAATTGTAGACGGTCGCCCACGCGAGATTCTGGCGAATCACGCGCATGCAGGACGACGCCGCATCAGCGGCCTGTGTCAGCAGGGAGAGTTTCGCAGACAGCAGCACGGCATCGGCGTGCGATTGCGCGAGCGCCGCACCCGAACCCATCGCGAATGACACATCGGCCCCACGCAACACCGCAGCATCATTGATGCCATCGCCGACCATCACGACCACCGCGCCTTCGCGCTGCAAACCCAGTACATAGTCGAGCTTTTGCTGCGGCAGCATACCGCCTTGCGCAGCATCCATCGACAATGAAGAGGCTACCTGATCCACGATGACCGGTGCATCACCTGAGAGCAGGATCGTGCTCATTCCACGTGATTTGAAATAGCGCACGGTCTGCAAAGCATCCGCTTTGAGCCTATCCGTCAGCTCGAAACGCGCATGCCAGCCCTGCTCACTGCCCAGATAAACACAACTCACATGGCGCGGCTCTTGAGGCAATATCCGTTCGCCGGCCAGGGTGGCAACGAACGATGCACTGCCGATTCGGTAAGACTGGCCATCCACCTGGCCCTCAAGACCTTGTCCAGGATAGTGCGTCACCCACTCGGCAGACCGAACCGTTGATGCCTGTTCCTTTGCCGCCGCCCGCAACCCTTGCGACAGCGGATGCGCGCTGCCCGCCTCGAGCGCCGCCGCAATGCTCAGTGCGGTCTCCTCACTCATCTCAGCGAGCATGGTCAGCTGACTCAGCCCAGGCTTGCCCTCAGTCAGGGTGCCGGTCTTGTCGAATACCACATGGGTTGCACGATGCAAGGTCTCCAGCACGTGCGGCTGCATCACCAGCACGCGCTGTCTCAATAAACGATCTGTCGCCGCGGCAAGCGCCGACGGTGTCGCAAGTGACAATGCGCAGGGACATGACACAACGAGCACGGCAATCGCGATCGGCCACGCGCGCGAAGCATCATGCCAGCCCCAGAAAGCAAGCACGCTCAACGCGAGCAACAGCAAGGCACCAACAAACCCTGCCGCGACACGATCGGCCCACTGCGAGATTTTCGGTTTTCCCTGTCCGGCGCGCTCGATCAGCCGGATCAGCGCGGACAGTGTGCTGTCCTTCGCGACTTTTTCCACGCGCAACACCACAGGCTGGCTGATGTTCACCGCACCGCCCGCGACAGATTCTCCTGCGCCTCGTGATTGGGGCTGGCTCTCGCCGGTCAGCAGCGACAGATCGACCGTCGTCTCGCCCTCTGCGATCACGCCATCCGCAGGAATCGCCTCGCCAGGTTTGACGAGCACGATATCGCCGGCGCGCAAAGTCGCCGCTGCCACCTGCTGCGTCTCACGGCTGGATGGAAAACTATGCAACCGCCACGCAGAATCCGGCAACGCGTGCTGCATGGTTTCCAGCGAGCTTGCTGCCCTGCGCCGCGCGAGCAGCTCCAGGTAGCGACTGGCCAGCAGCAGAAAAATGAACATCGTCACCGAGTCAAAGTACACATCACCCTCGCCGGTGAGTGTGCTCCAGGTGCTTCCGGTGAAGGCCGCCGCAATACCGATCGCAACCGGGACATCCATACCTAACGCACCTTGCCTCAGATCGGTCCAGGCTCCCTTGAAAAACGGCTGTGAGGAATAAAAAATCGCCGGCACCGTGAGCCAGAAACTCGCCCAGCGCATCAGCTGTTCCATGTCCGGCTCAATGTCGCCAGCGCCTGCCATGTAGGCCGGAACTGCATACATCATCACCTGCATCATCGACAGGCCAGCGACAAACAGGCGCTTGAACATCGCGCGCGAATTCTTGCGCAGCAGCTCGCCATGCTGAATCGGATCAAAAGGGTAAGCGACATAACCGACTTCGCGCACTGCCTGCAAGATGTCGCTCGGCTTGCACTTCGATGTATCCCATCGCACCTGCAGCTTTTCCGTCGCCACATTCAGATCAGCAGCCTGCAGCCCTGGTACCTGTGACAAACGGCGCTCGATCAGCCAGACGCAGGCAGCACAGCGTATGCCCTCCACGGACAAGGTCGCTTCACCGCCACCTTCGCTATTGGTGAATTGTGCAGACAGTTCCGGCGTGTCATACAGCGTCAGTGCTTCAGGAATAGGTTCGGCGACACCCTGCGGAAGCGTCTGGCGATTGCGGTAGTAATCCGTCAGTCTGTTGTCAACGATTGCATGGGCCACCGCTTCACAGCCGGGGCAACACATCGGCTGTTCGATATCGTCAATGTGCACGCTCCAATGGCTACCAACGGGAACTGGCAAACCGCAGTGGAAACAGGAGTTCTGGGCAATGGCATTCATCGCTGCAAACCAGTCAGAGCGCCGGCGTAATGCAGACGGCATCCAGCCAGCCGTGCGTAGCACCCGTCGCTGCACGGTAGAGGCCGAGCAGGCCGAAGACCAGCACCATCGAACCCGCCAGCATTCGCAGCAGAGGCATTTGCAGGCTGGCCCGCATACGGCTGCCGAGCAGGCCCATCGACAACAGCAAGGGTAAGGTGCCAAGCCCAAAGGCCAGCATCACGCTCGCACCTTGCCATGCTGATCCGGTCAGCAGAGCGGTCATCAGCACGCTGTACACCATGCCGCAAGGTACCCAGCCCCAGAGCCCACCAAGCGCCAGTGCCTGCCACGCAGTCTCCACGGGAAGAAACCGCCGGATGAGTGGCTGTAGTCGCCGCCACACCCATTGTCCGATAGCCTCAATGCGCGACAGTCCGTGCCAGGTATTCATCAAGGTCAGACCCAGCGCGACCAACATCAGATTGGCCAGCCAGTAAGCGCCACGCTGCAGGATGGCAATATTCATCATCGCCGGAATACTGCCCAACACACCGGCAAGCGCACCAGCGATCAGATAGCTCCCTATCCGACCCGCGTTGAAGGCGAGCACGCGCAGACCACCTGCCGCCGCTTCGCTGAACCAGGACTGCCGTGTCAGCACCGGAACAGGAAAAGGACGATGAGGCGTGGCGACGGAAAATGCGCCGACGATACCGCCGCACATGCCAACGCAGTGCACGCCACCCAGCAGGCCGATCAGAAAAATCGGCAGTAGCGCAATGGAATTCACGACAGGTCAGGAGGAGCAGTAAGGATCAGACGGTACGGGAATAACGGATAGGTTCCGATTGTAACTGCCGTGCATGCTGCAGGTGGCGATCAAAGACCATGCAGATATTGCGGATCAGCAGCCGGCCCTTGAGCGTGACGCTGATCCATTCATCATTGATAGTCAGCAGCCCCAGCTCGGCCAGCTCGTGCAGCTGCTCCAGCTCAGTATCAAAGTAGGCATTGAAGGCGATCGGGTAGGCTTGTTCGAGCGAGGATATCGACAGCTCGAAATTACACATCAGCATCTGGATGATGAAACGGCGCAGCACATCATCCATCGTCAACTTGTAACCGCGCGCGACCGGCAGCTCACCCTGATCCAGGCAATCGTAGTAGTCGTCCAGCGTCTTGACATTCTGGCTGTAGCACATCCCCACCGAACTAATCGCCGACACGCCGCAGGCGATCAGGTCAGCCTCGGCATGTGTCGAATAGCCTTGGAAGTTCCGGTGCAGCCTCCCCTGCCGCTGCGCGACAGCCAGCTCGTCGTCGGGCTTGGCAAAATGATCCATGCCGATATAGACATAGCCCGCCTCGTTCAGACGCTTGATGCACATGGCCAGCATGTCGAGCTTGACATCCGAGCTGGGCAGATCTGCTTCGTGGATTCGGCGCTGTGGCTTGAACAGGTGCGGCAGGTGCGCGTAGTGATACACCGCGATGCGATCTGGATTGGCAGCGATCACCTTGGACAAGGTCTGCGCCATCGTCTGTAGATTCTGCTTCGGCAGACCGTAGATCAGATCGATGCTGATCGAACGGAACGTCGCCTCGCGCGCCGCGCGGATTACTTCCAGCGTCATGTCCTCCGGCTGTATGCGGTTGACAGCCCTTTGCACTTCCGGGTCAACATCCTGCACACCCAAACTGATGCGGTTAAAACCCTGCTTGCGCAGCCGGTGGATGCGCTCGGCAGACACGCTGCGCGGATCAACCTCAATCGAATACTCACCTTTGTCATCATCGGTCAGCTGGAACCAGCGGCGGATGTGATTCATCAGGTTAACCATCTGCTCATCAGACAGATAGGTCGGTGTGCCACCGCCAAAGTGCAGCTGCTCGACCTGATTGAGACCGACAAACAGCTTGCCTTGCATTTCGATTTCGCGTTTCAGATAACCCAGATACGTCACCGCCTTGTCACGGTTTTTGGTGACGATCTTGTTACAGCCGCAGTAATAGCAAACCGTGTCGCAGAATGGAATATGCAGATACAGCGACAGTGGATGCCGGCCTCCGCGTGTGCGCGCATGCGCGACTGCATGCAGGTAATCTGGGTAGCTGAAGTTTTCCGAAAAACGATCTGCCGTCGGATACGAGGTATACCGGGGACCCGACTGGCTGAGCCGGCTGATCAGCCCAGCGTCAAATTCGACGTGATGCATCTGTGGCAGGGCTGTTGTCGAAACGGTCATCTTTTGTTGCTCCATGTCCCTCGAGCACCAGCAGGACGCGGGGATCTCAGGTTGAAGCGCAGTCTAGAGATGCGGTTCGTTAATTACCTTGACTTAAGTCAAAACTGCCAGCCTCACCGTTACCCAGTCATTCGCAGCTGTCCGAGAGCGAATGATCTGATTGCTCAGCTCCTCACGCCTGTTCGGCCGCACTTTGCAAATTCAAACGCAATTGGATGGTTTTCTGAGTGGGTTCACGGTACATCTCAAAACCACAACGGCGTACTAGATCGAGCAGTGCCAGATTGTCTGGTAGCGTCTCGCCGACAATGTGCCGGGTACCACGTCGCCGGAAGTAATCGATCAGCTTGTGCATCAGTATCGCCCCGAGGCCTTGACCCTTGAGATCCGAGCGAACGATGATCGCGAATTCGGCGTCCTGATTATCCGGATCAGCGACTGCCCTGACCACACCCACGGTCTCATCCTGCTGATCCTCTCGTTTTCTTACCGCGACAAAAGCCATTTCACGGTCGTAATCGATCTGTGTCATTCGCGCTAGCTGTGAGGGCTGTAGCTCGTGCATCTGCATGAACATCCGGAATCGCACATCGACCGGATCAAGCGACTGGAAAAACCGCTGATGCTCCTCGCCGTCTTCCGGCCGAATCGGACGCAGCAGCAAAGGCTTGCCTTGCCATTGCAGCGATTGCTCCAGCTCTTTCGGATAAGGCCGTATCGCCAGCCTGTCATCCGCACAGCGGGTGCTGGCAGCAGACACTCGCACACGCGCGTCTAGCGCAATCACCCCACGCGCATCAGCGAGCACAGGATTGAGATCCATCTCGATCACCTCAGGCAAGCTGACCGCCATCTGACCGACCTGGATCAGCAGATGATGCAGCGCTTCAGTGTCAACGGGTGGACGATCACGGTAACCGTGTAACAGTGCGGACACGCGGGTACGGGAAATCAGATCTTGTGCGAGTACATTGTTCAATGGGGGCAGAGCCAGCGCGCGATCGCTCATCACCTCGACGGCGATGCCGCCCTGCCCGAACAGCACGACCGGACCAAACACGGGGTCGGAGCTGATGCCAACGATCAGCTCCTCGGCATCCGGCCGCCTCACCATGGCCTGCACCGAAAACCCCGTCAGCACGGCAAGGGGTCGCAATGTTTTCAGGCGCTGCTGTATGGCGACTGCTGCAGCCTCGACCGCGTCACCATCATTCAGATCGAGCATGACGCCCCCGACCTCGGTCTTGTGGCTGATGTCGGGTGACAGGACCTTCACTGCCACGGGGTAGCCGATCTCGTCCGCCAGCCGTCTCGCGTCGCCGGGCGTTACCGCCACGCGCGTCTTGACTACCGGTATCCGACAAGCCGTCATTAATGCCTTGGCCTCGGGCTCGCTCAGCATCGTCCGTCCTTCTGACAGCACACCAGTAATCAGCGCACGCGCTACCTCAAGATCCATCGGCTCGCTCAGCGGATCGGCTGACGGCACTTGCATCAGCAGGTGCTGATTGCGGTGATACTCGACCACCTGCAGGAAGGCCTGCACTGCTCGCTCCGGTGTGCTGAACTGCGGAATACCCGATTGCGAAAACAGTTGCCTCGCCTCCGCAACGGCAGCATCGCCCATCCAGCACGCAAGGATCAACTGGTGCGACTTGCGCGCCAGCGGCGCGATCGCCCGCGCAATATCCGAGCTGGGAACGATCGCCGTGGGTGAATGAATGAATAACAGCGGATTATCCGGCTGTTTCTCCAGCAGGATGGACAGCGCCTGTCGGTAACGCTCGGCTGGCGCATCGCCAATGATGTCGACCGGGTTGCCATGCGACCAGTTTTCCGGCAGCGCCTGATCAAGCGCTTGTCGAGTGTCGAGCGACAGCGATGCCAGCTTTCCGCCAGCAGTCACCAACGCATCAGTCGCCATCACGCCCGGTCCGCCGCCATTGGTCAGTATCAGCAGCTCGTCTCCGTGCAAAGGTCGCGCGCGAGACAGCGTTTCTACTGCATCAAACAAAGCCTCGGTCGTCATCACGCGCAGCATGCCGGCGCGACGAAAAGCCGCGTCGTACACTGCATCGACACCCGCTAGTGCACCTGTGTGCGAAGCAGCAGCACGCGCACCTTCTGGCGCTCTTCCAACTTTGACCACCAACACCGGCTTGCTGCGCGCTGCTGCACGCGCCGCAGACATGAATTTACGAGCACCGCGAATCTCCTCGACATAGAGCAATATCGCTTGTGTCTCTGGATCCGTTGCCAGGTAGTCGAGTACATCACCAAAATCAACATCCGCACTATCACCGAGCGAGACGCAATAAGAAAAGCCAATGCTTCTTGAGCGTGCCCAGTCCAGCATCGCCGTGAGCAAGGCACCCGACTGTGACACGAAAGCGATCTTGCCGGGCAGAGCATCGGTGTGCGCAAAACTGGCGTTGAGATGGCTGCGCGGTGAAATGATACCGACGCAGTTAGGCCCTAGTATGCGCAGCACAAAGGGGCGAGCAGCATCGAGCATGGCCTGCCGGTGATTACGTCCATCTCCATGGTCAGCCTCCATGCCCGCTGACAGGACTACCGCTGCTCGCGTACCCTTGGCTGCCAGCTGCGATATCAATCCGGGGACAGTCTGTGGTGGTGTCGCTATCACGGCCAGTTCGGGCACCACCGGCAAGCTGACGATATCCGGATAGACGGGAATGCCCTGCAGCTCCGCATAGCGAGGATTGACAGCCATTACCGTGCAAGCCTTGTCGCTGATGGCGCGCCCAGCAAGCAAATTCGACAGCACGGTGGCGCCAACGCTGTGCGGCCGGTCACTCGCGCCGATCAGCGCAACAGACTTCGGCGCAAACAAGTAGTGGAGATTCCGAGTGCTCATCAGCAGCGCCTCCCGCGGTGGTCTGACTGAGAGGATCGCCCTAGTGGCTCTCTTGGTGGATTGACCTGAGTCAAATTTTATAAAAACAAAAAGCTCCGAACGGCTCAGTTTGCTTGGACGCTATGGACGATGGCGTGTACTCGGCTTAATCTATGCTCGCCGAAAAGCGCCGCAGAGAAGCATCATTCAGAAAAACATGAGGATCAGCATGTCGTACAAAACCCTGTTGGTGCAGATCGATCAATCTGCACAATCCATCGAGCGCATGAACCTGGCCGCAGCGCTGGCCGACGCGGAGCGGGCTCACCTGATCGGCACGGCAATGACCGGTATTTCCAGGGTTGTATTCGAAGCGGGTGTATTCAAGCATCATGATCCTGCTTTCGACCATCATGTGCAGGTGCTGCGTCAGTACGCGGACAAGAGCCTTGAATTATTCGAGAGTGCCATGGAAAGACAGCCGGGATTATCTTCAGAGTCCCGCCTGCTGGACGACGACGCGGTTGGCGGCATTAGCCTGCAGGCGCGCTACGTGGACCTCGTCTTGATCGGGCAATTCGATTCTTCTGCTGGCGTACCGGGGTTGTTGCCAAGCTTTCCGGAATCGGTCTTGATGAATTGCGTGCGCCCGGTACTGATCTTGCCCAGCATTTACCGGTTCAGCGCGCTGCCTACGCATGCAATCATCGCCTGGGATGGCAGCATGACCGCGGCGCGTGCGATCACGGGTTCGCTACCCCTGCTGAAACGCGCGGGCAAAGTCGGGCTTGTGGTGTTCAATCCGGGCGAGCGTCCTGATACCCATGGAGAGCAGCCGGGCGCCGACATGGCCTTGTATTTATCGCGTCAGGGCGTGTCGGTCGAGGTGATGGTACGCGAGACGACAACCGAAGCAGGCGACGCGCTGCTGTCACTCTGCGCAGACGAAGGCGCCGATCTTCTCGTCATGGGTGCCTACGGTCATTCCCGATTCAGGGAATTACTCCTTGGTGGCGCGACACGACAGATACTCGATTCGATGATCGTACCCGTGCTGATGGCACACTGAGCGCACACGTCTCAGCGGTAAACGATGATGGGTATCGTCGCGTGCGCCAGTACGCGCTGCGTCTCGCTTCCCAGCAGCAGCTTGTCCAGCCCGCGACGGCCGTGCGAGGCGATCCAGATCACATCGCAGTGCTTGTCGCTGGCAGTAGCGAGTATCTCTTCATACGGGTGCACACCGCGCGTTGCGATTGCCTCGCAAGTCACGTTCGCATCGGCTGCTATCTTCTTGATGATATCCACGTGCTTTTGCGCCGTCTGATCCTGCGCCTCTTCGTACGCCGACAAGTCCACCATCGCACCTGCCTCGGGCATCAGCATGTAAGGATAGAGCTGCGCTACCGATAAAGCGACCACACCCGCACCCGTAGCAGCGGCGAAATCGATCGCAGCGCGAGCAGACTTCTCGGAAACCGGCGAACCATCGGTCGGTACAAGGATTTTTTTGAACATAAGCGCTCCGTGAGTGGGTGGAATGTCAGCTACGCCTGATCTGACTATAGCAAGCGGAGCGTACAAAAAAATTGACCTCAGTCAAACCGGCCAGAGAGGCGGTTCAGACATCAGCGCGACCTGCTCTCGCAACTCAAGTATCCGGTCTTGCCAGTAGCGCACTGAACCAAACCAGGGAAACGCTTGCCTGAAAGCCGGATCATCTCTGCGCATCGCCAGCCAGGCCGAGTAATGCAGCAGGCGCAGCGTACGCAGCGCCTCCAGCAAATACAGCTCGCGCGGATCGAATTCGAAGAAGTCCTCATAACCGGCCAGCAAATCCGCCAGTTGCCGGCTCATGAACTCGCGCTCGCCCGAGAGCAGCATCCACACATCCTGAATCGCCGGCCCCATCCGACTGTCATCCAGATCGACGAAATGAGGCCCATCGTCAGTCCACAATAAATTGCCGATATGGCAATCACCATGTAAACGAAGCAGCTGCGGCGATCCTGCACGCTGATAACACTGCTCGATACCCTCCAGTGCCTGTGCGCTGATACTGGCCCAGCTCTGTCGCAATTCATCCGGAATGTCGCCATGAGCAAGCAGCCATTCGCGCGGTTGAATTCCATAGCTGTTGATGTTCAGTGTGCCCCGCGCGGTAAACTCGGCGCGCGCGCCTACCGCATGAATGCGGCCCATGAAACGGCCTATCCATTCGAGAACGCCGGGCTGATCCAACTCCGGCGTCCTTCCGCCTTGTCGCCTGAACACCGCGAAGCGATACCCTTGGTACTGATGCAGGGTACGCCCCTCGAACAAGAGCGGCGGCACGACCGGAATTTCATTACTCTCCAGCTCAAGCGCAAAACCATGTTCCTCAAGAATGGCCTCATCGCTCCAGCGGCGTGGTCGATAAAATTTCACGATCAGCGGCGGCCCCTGCTCCATCCCAACCTGATACACGCGGTTTTCATAGCTGTTAAGCGCCAGCAGCCGGCCATCGCTGTACAGACCCAGCATCTCCAGTGCGTCCAGGACGATGCCGGGCTCGAGGCCGGTAAACGAATGTTCGGGAAGGGAATCCATCAGCCGGATTGTAGTCTGCTCGGAGTTCCGCAGACTCGCGTTACACTGACGTTTACTTTTAAGCCGGGAAGCCCATGTCCGAAGAACAGCTGATGACCGACAAGGAATTCGACGAACTCGATCGTTTCCTGATGTCGGAGCAATGCAGCGACGATGCGATGACCATGGATGCGCTGCACGGCTACCTCACCGCGATCGCCATTGGTCCGGAACCTGTCGCCACCGAAGAATGGCTGCCACGCGTGTGGGGCACTGAACCCGAGGATGAGCCCGAGTATCGCAATGCCGCGCAGGCCGAGCGAATCCGCCGGCTGTGCGAGCGCATGCTGGAGGATATCGTGGTCACCTTTGCGGTAGCGCCCAAGGATTTCGAGCCCTTGTTCTGCGAGCATCAGTGGAAAGGCAAGCCCGTGCTTGATGCAGAGGCCTGGGCTTGGGGTTTTACCGAGGGCATGCAGCTCAGAACCGCTGCGTGGCAACTACTGCAGGCGTCACCACAGGCGGGATTGCTGCGCGCGATCATTCTGCTGGGCGCAGAAGAGATCGAAGAAGCCGAGCTGAAGCTTGTCGATGACCCGCTAAAGTGCCACAAGCTAGCGGTCGAGATCGAGGCATCGATACCGCAGATCTACCGGTTCTGGGCGGCGCACAAAAAATCGAAGGCGCATTGAGCGTCGACGCAAGTATCAACCGTTGATAAAGTGCACCCGGTAGTACCGCAGCTCTTCCACTGATTCTCGAATATCCGCCAGTGCCGTATGGAGCTGATGCTTCTTGAAGCCTGCAATCAGCTCAGGCTTCCAGCGTCGGCACAACTCCTTGAGCGTCGACACATCCAGGTTTCGGTAATGGAAAAACGATTCCAGCGTCGGCATATGCCGCGCCATGAAGCGACGGTCCTGGCAGATCGAGTTACCGCACATGGGTGATTTACCGGCGGGGACGTACTGACGCAGGAATTCGATCATCTTTGCCGCCGCCTCGTCCTCGGTAACGGTCGATGCCCTGACCCGGTCGATCAGGCCAGAGCGACCGTGGGTGCCCTTGTTCCATGCATCCATGCCATCCAGCACCTGATCGCTCTGGTGGATGGCAAAGACCGGACCCTCGGCAAGGATATTCAGCTCGGCGTCGGTGACGATGGCCGCGATTTCGATAATTTTGTTGATATCAGGGTCAAGACCGGTCATTTCCATATCGATCCAAACCAGATTCATTTCACTCGGGTGGACCGCTGCCGTGCCGGCGGTGGGGTTCAGATCCGTTTCTGATGCTTGTGACATAATCCTTTTCCTGATTGTGCGGGGTGACAACCCCGCTGCTTTTACCCCGAATCTCTGGATTTTCGCACATGGACCCCAATAGCTTCTCTTTGTTGTTTTCCGCCTTCCTGCTCGTGACACTCGGTGTCAAGCTATGGCTATCAACGCGGCACATCCGTTATGTCGCCAGTCACCGCGATGCCGTACCCGCGCAATTCGCGCAAAAGATTCCGCTGGCCGCGCACCAGAAGGCCGCTGATTACACGATCGCCAAGACCCAGCTCAAGCTGGTGCTGCTCGTGGTAAATGCCGTGGTGCTACTCGGCTTCACGCTGCTGGGCGGCTTGCAATGGCTTTCGACGATGCTCAGCGAGCTGGCGGGGCCCAGCATGCTGTACCAGATCGCACTGATCGCTGCAGTGAGCGTGATCTCCAGCATCATCGACCTACCCTTTGATTACTACAAGCAGTTCACACTGGAAGAAAAATTCGGGTTCAACAAAATGACGCCTGGATTATTCTTCTCCGACCTGATCAAGCAGACACTGGTGGGCGCCGCCATCGGCCTGCCACTGATCTGGGTCACGCTGACCGTGATGGAGAAAGCCGGTGCCTACTGGTGGCTGTACGCGTGGCTGATTTGGTGCGGCTTTCAAGTACTGATGCTGGGTTTCTACCAAAATCTGATCGCGCCACTGTTCAACAAATTCACCCCACTTGACGATGACAGCCTGAGAAGCCGAATCGAAGGTCTGATGCAGCGCGTCGGCTTTGCAAGCAAAGGCCTGTTCGTGATGGATGGCTCGCGCCGTAGCGCACATGGCAATGCGTATTTCTCCGGTTTTGGCGCAGCCAAGCGCATTGTTTTCTTCGATACCCTGTTGTCGCGGCTGGCGCCAAATGAAATCGAAGCCGTACTCGCGCACGAACTCGGCCATTTCAAGCTGAACCATGTCATCAAGCGCATTGCAGTGATGTTCATTCTCTCGCTCGGTTTTCTCGCGCTCCTAGGCTATCTGAAAAACCAGACCTGGTTTTATCTGGGTCTGGGTGTCACGCCAACGCTAGATGCGAGCAATGATGCGATGGCGCTGATCTTGTTCATGATGGCACTGCCGGTGTTCACCTTCCTGTTCTCACCACTGCTATCGATCACATCGCGCAAGAATGAGTTCGAGGCCGATGCATTTGCCGCGAAACACAGCAATTCGCAAGACCTGATCTCGGCGCTGGTGAAACTCTACGAGGACAATGCCTCGACTCTGACTCCGGATCCGCTGCACTCAGCGTTCTACGATTCACATCCACCCGCCAGTGTGCGCATTCAGCGCTTGCTGAGTGCCTGAACCCATGGATCGCGCTGCGCTGCTCAGGGCCTCTTGCCGCCATCGTGAGCAGGCGGCGTCCGATACCGAGATTACCGCCGCACTCGGTGTGCTAGCCGACTGGATGGTTGAGAACGGCAAGCTGGTGAGAATTTTTCGCTTTCGCGATTATCACCAGACCCTGGCCTTCGTGAATGCGATTGCCGAGATCATTCACCACGAAGATCATCATCCAGAACTCGTCGTCAGCTATAACCGCTGCCTCGTCCGCTACGACACCCACTCGGTGAACGGTGGCAAGGGCGGTCTGTCTGAGAATGATTTCATCTGCGCTGTGAAGATCGACGATGTCTTTTCCCGAACGTTCCCCGCTGCATGACTGAGCTGCAGGGACTGATCGTCGCTGCGCACGGTCGCCACTACCTTGCGCATGCGGATGGTAAGACACTGCAATGCGTGACCCGCGGTAAAAAAAGCGATGTCGCCACCGGCGATCGTGTGCGACTCAAACCTACCTCCGCCGATCAGGCGGTGATTGAGGAAATCCTGCCGCGCGACACGCTGCTCTATCGCTCCGATCAGTACAAATCCAAGCTGCTGGCCGCAAACGTCACCCAATTATTCATCGTTGTCGCCACCGAACCGGGCTTTTCCGATGATCTGGTCTCGCGCTCACTGGTCGCTGCCGAAGCCGCCGGTATTCGCGTGCATCTGGTGCTGAACAAGACCGATATCGCTGCTCTGCTGCCCGCGGCGCGCAAACGGCTCGCGCTGTATCGCGGACTGGGTTATCCGGTGCATGAGGTCAGTGCCGCCCAAGACCCGGAGGGTGCGATGGCCACGCTGCAGCCGCTGATGGCCGCTCAGTCGACGATCCTGATCGGCCAGTCCGGCATGGGCAAATCCTCGCTGATCCAGCGGCTAGTGCCCGATGCCAACATTGCTGTGCAGGAAATCTCTCAGCGCCTCGACAGCGGCAAGCACACGACAACCTTTACCCGACTGTTCGAGCTCGATGCCCAGACCACCGTGATCGATTCACCGGGCTTTCAAGAGTTTGGCCTGCATCACCTGACGGAAGGCATGCTGGAGCGTGCGTTCCGGGAGTTCGCGCCTGCACTGGGAAAATGCCGGTTCTACAACTGCCACCATGTGTCTGAACCGGGCTGCGCCATCCTGCAAGCCTTGGAAGAGGGGTCAGTGACTGCAGACCGACACCAGCTCTATCTGCAACTCCGGCACGAATCAATGCAAAAACCAGGCTATTGATGATACGGCTTTAAACACCGACATTCGCCGCAAGCTTTGCACGTCTAACCGCTGGATTACGGCATGCGCCATTGAGAGCTGCGGCGTGCACGACTGGTTGAACCCAAGAACAACAAAAATCTTCCTGCTGCACCAGTCGGGGAACAGTCTTCATATACATGGCGACCAAAAGATCGCTGCTGACTACTAATGGCTTTGTGCCAGTACACGGTTGCGCTTGGTTCTGACACTCTGTTGCTTGTACGAGTGATACAGATATTTTCAGCCATATAAATATCTAATGATCCACGAGCCCTGATTAATATCATGAATATTAAAGTTGAATTCGGACGATTGAACCAGCGTGATGATAGTTCGGTGCTCATCAAGGAAAAAAAAACTGACGATGGTTCCGTCATAAAGCACATCTATCAACGAAAAAATATTGAGTCAATAAAAAATCCCTTCGAGCAAATACGGCTGAAAGTCAAATACGGTATTGAAGATTTTTTATCAAAAAATGATAAACCAAGTCCTCTGCTGGAGAAATTAGGATTTAAAAAGGTTACTTCCCTTCCATCTGACAACCATGCAAGAAATATCATCAAGATAAAGGAGCTTACCGAACCATGTGCGATGTTCGAGATTACCCCACCGGATAAATCACTGAAGGAACTTGCTGTAATACTGGGAAATGATTCAGACGGCAAAGATTTGCAGGTGATGGTAAGTCTGAAAAATTATAGTGATTCGAATTTTCTTTCCGATTTCATAAACGCTTTCTCAAAAGAGGAAATTTTTTCCGGGAGCGGTTTAAACCAGCTGGAGCAAACAACTCTGGTCAACTATTTCAATAAATTTTCCACCGAACCTAACCATAAGCAAAACATTATTAAAGATGAGGATCAATTCACCGAATACCTCAGGAACCGAAAAACCGCCAGAGATATAATCGTCAGACAAACAGAAAACAGTAAGTCCAATCGATCGCAGAAGGAAGCATTTCTAAAAAAATTTGATGAAGTTTTCCCAGCAGAATTTGAAAAAGTTTTCCGTCAGGATGCGATTTCCTTTGAAATTTGGCGATGTGTAAAGGGACCTACTCAGAGTGCAGGCGGCGTTGGTAAACCAGACTACGAAGAAAAAGCTGTCGAAAAAAATATTAATCTGGCATTTTCAAAAAAGTGGTGGGTAACAAAACATCAAAAATATGAAGCAATTGAAGCCATAAAAACCTACTGTAAAAAACAAGACATCGAGTTACCTTGGGTCGCAAGCCGTTATTTAGGCCAGGTCACTGCACCTCGTGGGAAAACCACAAAATCCTAGAACGACACCCTTGGGCTAATGCCAGTCAGTGAAGCCCAAAAGTCCCTGCATTCAACAAAAGACGCTGGGTCCCGGCCTGCGCCGGGACGACGATATAAAGGCCGCTAGCAGCTAAAACGTCATCCCGGCGCAGGCCGGGATCCAGTGACTTTGAGATTTTCGATGATCAGGGTCAATCTGGACGCTTCACTGACTGGCATTACCCCTTGGGCAGTCTTGACCTTGAACGAGACAGGCACCCCTGTTTGTACTGGCAGCCTGCCCCGCTGCAGAAAAAACTGTCTCGCCCGCAGACAGGGTTGCTTTTTCGAAATGAACTGCGCCGGAATACCTTCGCCTCCAACAGCTAAAATTGTCAGGTAGGCAATTTTAGAATCGAGGAAGCCTGTCAGAGCACTTCCAAACCTCCTATAATCCGATGGTTTAAAACTCGGCGGCTGCCGGCTTGGCTAGCCGCCGTTTTTCATTTATGGCAATCAAACACTACCTGCAGTTTGCGGACTTCACGCTCGACGAGTACGACTATCTGATCGAGCGCGCGAAGATCATCAAACGCAAATTCAAGAGCTACGAGCCCTACCACCCGCTGACGGATCGCACGCTGGTGATGGTGTTCGAGAAAAATTCGACGCGTACCCGCCTATCCTTCGAGGCGGGTATGCATCAGCTCGGCGGTGCGGCAATCTATCTGAACACGCGCGACAGCCAGCTCGGGCGCGGTGAACCGGTGGAGGATGCCGCACAGGTGATGTCCCGTATGTGCGACATCATCATGATCCGCACCTTTGGTCAGGAGATTATTGATCGTTTCGCCGCTTACTCGCGGGTGCCCGTGATCAATGGCCTGACGAATGAGCATCATCCCTGTCAGGTGTTTGCCGATGTATTCACCTATATCGAGCATCGCGGCTCGATCGCGGGCAAGACCGTGGCCTGGGTGGGTGATGCGAACAACATGCTGTACTCGTGGCTGCAGGCGGCCGAAGTGTTCGGCTTTCACCTGAATGTCTCCACGCCTGCCGGTTACGACATCCATTCGGCGCTGGTATCCCCGGACAATAGGCGCTACACCGTATTCAAAAACCCTGCCGATGCCTGCGAAGGTGCTGATCTGGTCACCACCGATGTCTGGACCAGCATGGGCTATGAGGAAGAGAATGCCGCGCGCCTGAAGGCTTTTGACGGCTGGATCGTCGATGCCGCAAAAATGCAGCGTGCAAACAAAGAGGCGTTGTTCATGCACTGCCTGCCCGCGCATCGCGGCGAAGAAGTATCTGCAGACGTGATCGACGGACCGCAGTCGGTAGTCTGGGAAGAAGCCGAAAACCGCCTGCATGTGCAAAAGGCACTGCTGGAATACCTGGTACTCGGAAAAATCTAATTTGGTTTTGTTTCAGTTTTAAGCAAGTAAGGAAACCCCCACAATGAGCGACATTAAGAAAGTCGTCCTCGCCTACTCGGGCGGACTGGACACCTCGGTCATCCTCAAATGGCTGCAAGATCATTATCACTGCGAGATCGTCACCTTCACCGCCGATCTTGGTCAGGGCGAAGAACTGGAACCGGCACGCGCGAAGGCGATCAAGTTCGGCATTAAGTCAGAGAACATTTTCATCGATGACGTTCGCGAAGAATTCGTGCGCGATTTTGTGTTCCCGATGTTCCGCGCAAACACCGTCTACGAAGGCGAATACTTGCTCGGCACCTCGATCGCCCGACCTCTGATCGCCAAGCGTCTGATCGAGATCGCGCGACAGACCGGAGCCGACGCCATTTCGCATGGTGCGACTGGCAAGGGGAATGATCAGGTGCGCTTCGAGTTGGGTGCGTATGCACTGATGCCGAATGTGAAGATCATTGCGCCGTGGCGCGAGTGGGATCTGCTGTCGCGCGAGAAGCTGCTGCAATACGCGGAAGATGCCGGCATCTAGATCGACATGAAGCACAAGAACGGTGGCGCGCCGTATTCGATGGATGCCAACCTGCTGCACATCAGCTATGAAGGCCGACATCTAGAAAACCCGGGTGCAGAAGCCGAAGAATCGATGTGGCGCTGGACCGTCAGCCCCGAGGCTGCACCGGATGCTGCAGAGTATCTGGACATCGAATTCGAGAAGGGCGACATCGTCGCGCTCAACGGCCAGAAAATGAGCCCAGCGACGGTACTGGCCGAACTGAATCGCATCGGTGGCAAGCACGGCATTGGCCGGCTTGATCTAGTGGAGAACCGCTATGTTGGGATGAAATCGCGCGGTTGCTATGAAACCCCGGGCGGCACCATTATGCTGCGCGCGCACCGTGCCATCGAATCGATCACGCTGGATCGCGAAGTCGCGCACCTGAAAGACGACCTGATGCCGCGCTATGCATCGCTGATCTATAACGGCTACTGGTGGGCGCCCGAGCGCGTCGCGCTGCAAACCCTGATCGATCACACGCAGCAAAACGTGAACGGTTGGGTGCGCGTGAAACTGTACAAAGGCAATGTGATCGTCGTGTCGCGCGACTCGAAGACCGATTCGCTGTTTGATCAGACGATTGCCACCTTTGATGAAGACGGCGGTGCCTACGATCAGGCGGATGCCGGCGGCTTTATCAAGCTCAATGCCCTGCGCATGCGCATTGCGGCGAATGCGAAGATCAAGCGCGGTAAATAATTCGCCAATGACTGCCCAAGCTTGAACTGTCGCCCCGGCGAAAGCCGGGGTCCAGCGTCTTTCAGATCATTCAACAAGTCACTGGTTGCCGGCATTCGCCGGCATGACGCCCACCGAATTGAACCTTGAGGAAAAAACATGAGCAACCAATTCGACAATGTCTCCGTCATCAAGAAATCCAACGTCTTCTTTGATGGCAAATGTGTATCGCACACCGTGATCCTGGCCGATGGCACGAAAAAATCCGTGGGCGTGATCCTGCCCTCATCGCTGGTATTTAACACCGGCGTGCCGGAAATCATGGAAATCACTTCCGGCACCTGCCGCGCACGCATCAAAGGCGAGAGCGATTGGACATCCTATGAGGCCGGCCAGAGTTTCAGCGTGCCGGGCAATTCCAGCTTCGAAATCGAAGCAATCGATCCCGTGGACTATGTCTGCCACTTTGGGTGATGGCCCAATGCAAAACAATACCCCGATGCCGGGGCAGCATTGTATTGTCCGTTTAAGCAAACCGATCAGCAAAATCAAATCACGATAGGCTCTGGTTCCAGCACCACATCAAAACGTTCTTTGACATCTTCCTGAATACGAGATGCCAAGTTCATTAACTGAGAGCCTGTGGCGTCCCCCAGATTAACCAATACCAACGCCTGCTTATCATGCACCCCGGCTGGCCCCAACGACTTGCCTTTCCATCCGCACTGATCGATCAGCCAGCCTGCAGCCAGCTTCACGCTGCCGTCCGTTTGCGGGTAGCTGACCAGCTGAGGATGCTCGATGAGCAGCTGCTCATACCGTTCGCGGCTGACGGTCGGGTTTTTGAAAAAGCTGCCCGCATTCCCGATCTTCGTCGGATCAGGCAACTTGCGGCTGCGAATGGCAATCACCGCTTCGCTAATGTCTTTCGCGGTGGGTTGAGAGATAGCACGTACCTCAAGCTCGGTCGCCAGCTCTGCATAACGCAGATTGGGCTGCCAGCGTTTTGGCAGTGCGAAAGTGACATCGAGGATCACCGCGCGTTCACTAAGCTCATGCTTGAAGATACTGTCACGGTAGGCGAAGCAACAGTCAGCGCGAGATAGCTCAATCACGTCTCCTGTCTGAAAATCGAACGCTTTCAATGAATGAAAGTATTCGGCCAGTTCGGCACCATACGCGCCGATATTCTGTATCGGCGATGCACCGACGCTACCGGGAATGAGCGACAGATTTTCCAAGCCGGGGTAACCCCGTGCCAGTGTCCATTGAACAAAACCGTGCCAGTTTTCTCCCGCCTGCGCAGTCACGTAAACGCTGCTCTCATCGTCGCCACTGACGACAATCCCTCTGTTCGACATATGCAGCACGAGTCCGTCAAAGTCCCGGGTCAGCAGCAGATTGCTGCCGCCGCCCAGCACCAGCCGGCGCAGTGCTGATAGCGCGGGATCGTCTCGCACCACGCGCAGATGCTCAACGCCACAGACCTGCACGTAGGCGTAGGCCTTCGCGTCAATGCCAAAGGTATTCAGCGCGCGCAGCGACTGATCGTGGCGGATATCAAGTTGAGAATTCATTACCGGCGGATTATACCGGCGCCCCTGCGGGCATCCTTGACCTGTTGGTCGACAGACAAGAATTAAGCGACAGCCTCCTCTATAATGCGCGGCATCAGACAGTTCAGAGGAGGATACCCATGCCATCATTCGACGTCGTTTCCGAAGCCAATCAGGTCGAAGTGAAAAATGCAGTCGGTCAGGCCAACAAGGAGAGCGGCACCCGCTTCGACTTCAAGGGTAGCGATGCACGTATCGAGCAAAAAGAACGTGAGCTGACCGCCTATGCGGACAGTGATTTCCAGCTCGGACAAGTACGCGATGTGCTCACATCGAAGATGACCAAGCGGAATGTCGATGTGCGCTTCCTCGACATTGGCAAGATCGAGAAGATCGGCGGTGACAAGGTGAAGCAGGTGATCAAGGTCAAGAACGGTATCGAGAGCGAAGCGGCGAAGAAGATCCAGCGCATCATCAAGGACAGCAAGATCAAGGTGCAGGCCAGCATTCAGGGCGACACACTGCGTGTGCAGGGCGCGAAGCGCGACGATCTGCAAGCGACGATTGCACTGCTGAAAAAAGACGTCACGGACTTACCGCTGGAATTCAATAACTTCCGCGACTGATCTTCCCATTCGTCGAAGCGAGCAGCAAAGGCCATGCATCGCATGGCCTTTGTTTCTTGAACCCAAGTGACCTTAGTCGGTATTTGCCAGACGGCGCTTGCGTACTGCTTCAGCCAAACCATCGAGCACTTGCAAACTGCTGTCCCAATCGATGCAGCCATCGGTGATGGACTGACCGTAAGTAAGCTCTTTGCCCGGCACCAGATCCTGACGGCCTGCAATAAGGTGAGACTCGACCATCACGCCGATGATGCGATCATCACCACCGGCAACCTGGCCGGCAATGTCGGCGCACACGGGTACCTGATTTTCAGGCTTCTTCGAGCTGTTGGCGTGCGACGCATCGATCATCAGTTTCTGCGACAGGCCATTCGACGCGAGGGCTTTCGCGGCTTCTTCCACGCTGGCCGCATCATAATTCGGCGCCTTGCCGCCACGCAGGATGATGTGACAATCCTCATTGCCGGCGGTCGAGACAATCGCCGAGTGCCCGCCCTTGGTGACAGACAGGAAGTGATGCGGCTGCGACGCCGCCTTGATCGCATCGGCGGCGATCTTGATGTTGCCATCGGTGCCGTTCTTGAAGCCGACCGGGCAGGACAAGCCTGAAGCCAGTTCGCGATGTACCTGTGATTCGGTGGTGCGCGCGCCGATCGCGCCCCAGCTGATCAAATCAGCGATGTACTGCGGGCTGATCACATCGAGGAATTCGGTACCTGCCGGCAGGCCGAGTTCGTTAATGTTCATCAGCAGCTCGCGGGCGATGCGCAAACCATCATTGATACGGAAGCTGCCATCGAGGAAAGGATCATTGATCAGGCCTTTCCAGCCCACTGTGGTACGGGGCTTTTCGAAGTAAACGCGCATCACAATTTCGAGATCGTCTTTCAGACGCTCGCGCTGCTCGGCAAGGCGGCGCGCGTACTCCATGCCGGCCTTGGTATCGTGAATGGAGCACGGGCCGATGACGACCATCAGCCGATCGTCCTGCCCGTGCAGGATACGATGTAGCGCAGTGCGCGCATTCGCGGTCACGGTCGCAATTTTTTCGGAGCAGGGAATTTCCCGGATCAAGTGCGACGGCGGTGTCAGTTCCTTCAATTCTCTAATCCTCAGGTCGTCGGTGCGCGGCATGGTCTCTCCAGGAATAATTCGCATACAAATAAAAAACCGCCATTCCTGGCGGTTTTAAAGATTCGGTTCGCTGTACTCTTTACGTGAACTTACCGCTTCTCCACCGCCGACCGGCTGGAATAGCTAAAGTAAAAGTCAAAAAAGAAGTGCAGCTTCGACATACTGGTTTGCGTCTTCAGGCAAATCGGAACCGGGATGGTGCTACAAAACACGAGGGATGGCAAGCGTGTTTTCAAATAAATAACTCAGGCAGTGCCACCCACGGTCAGGTCTTCGATCCTCAGTGTCGGCTGCCCCACGCCGACTGGCACGCTCTGCCCATCCTTTCCACAGGTCCCAATGCCGGAATCCAGACGCATGTCATTTCCAATCATGGATACACGGTTCAGCACGTCGGGGCCGTTGCCGATGAGTGTGGCGCCCTTGACCGGGTAAGCCAGCTTGCCATCTTCGATCATCCAGGCCTCACTCGCCGAGAAAACAAACTTGCCGTTGGTGATATCGACCTGACCACCACCAAAATTCACGGCATACAGGCCATGCTTGACGGATGCAAGGATCTCAGCCGGATCGCGGTCACCAGCCAGCATATAGGTGTTGGTCATGCGCGGCATCGGCAGATGCGCGTAAGACTCTCGTCGGCCATTGCCCGTCGGAGACATTTTCATCAGCCGCGCATTCAGCGTGTCCTGAATATAGGCGCGCAAGATGCCATCTTCGATCAGCGTGGTGCATTGGGTCGCGTGGCCTTCATCGTCCACGTTCAGCGAGCCACGGCGGTCGGCAATGGTGCCGTCATCGACTACGGTCACGCCCTTGGCTGCAACACGCTCGCCAATCCGGCCCGAGAAGGCACTGGAGCCCTTGCGATTGAAATCGCCCTCCAGGCCATGTCCGATCGCCTCGTGCAGCAGCACACCGGGCCAGCCCGGGCCAAGCACCACCGTCATCGGGCCTGCGGGTGCAGGACGTGATTCAAGATTCACCAGCGCTGAGTTCACGGCCTCACTTGCGTATTTTTCCAGAAGTTCTTCGGAAAAATAACCGAAGTCATAGCGCCCGCCTCCGCCCGAGGTGCCGACTTCGCGGCGGCCATCCTGCTCGGCAATGACCGTCAGCGACAGTCTGACCAGTGGGCGAATATCTGCAGCGATCACACCATCGCTGCGCACGACCAGCACCACATCCTGTTCGCCGGCGAGACCGGCCATCACCTGCACGATGCGCGGGTCTTTAGCGCGCGCGATGCGTTCCAGCTTCTCGAGCAATTGCACCTTGGCCGTGGCATCCATGGATGCCACCGGATCTTTCGGCAGATACAGCGAGCGAGCGCCAGCAGGCTGCATCTTGCCCGCTACCTTGATCTTGCCTGCGCCTTGACGCGCAATGGTGCGGGTGGCCGCCGCGGCATCAAGCAACGCATGCTCGGAAATTTCATCCGAATACGAAAACGCGGTTCTGTCGCCCGATACCGCACGCACACCCACTCCCTGATCAATCGAGAAGCTACCGGTCTTGACGATACCCTCTTCCAGGCTCCAGCTCTCGCTGCGCGTGAACTGGAAATACAGATCGGCATAATCAACACGATGAGTGAAAATCGAGCCTAACACCTTCAGCAAGGTGCTTTCGTCCAGGCCATAGGGGGACAGCAGAATGTCACGTGCAGCTTGATGGGTGGCGAGGTTGGGCTCAATGGGCTTCATGGGTAGAGGAAGATACAGGCAATTGGAAGCATTGATGATACTGGATCGCACCGCTTCCCGCTGACTTCGCAAGGCAAAACCCCTGACACCGCAGGGGTTGCGCCATCAGACCGCCAGTTTGCGATGCGCGAGCGCCGGCAGACTGGCGCGTACCCCGGCCAGATGATCGGGATCCAGTTCGCCCAGCACCACGCCCTCGCCTTCCGGCAACTGCGCGCGCACTTCGCCCCACGGATCGACGAGCATGCTGTGGCCCCAGGTGCGGCGTCCGCTCAAGTGCTTGCCGCCTTGCGCGGCGGCCAACAGATAGCACTGGTTCTCGATGGCACGCGCGCGCAGCAGAACCTCCCAGTGTGCGCGGCCAGTGGTGTAGGTAAATGCGGACGGCACGACCATCAGGTCGCAGTGTCCCATCGCGCGGTAGAGCTCGGGAAAGCGCAGGTCGTAGCACACTGACAGACCGACGCGCAGCTGCGGTGTTTCCAATACTGCGACATCCTGGCCGGCCACAATGGTGCGAGATTCATCATACGATTCCTGACCACGTGTAAAGCCGAACAAATGAATCTTGTCGTAACGCGCGGCCAGCTTGCCGTCGGGGCTGTACGCCAGCAAGGTGTTCAGCACCTTGCCCGGCTCCGGCGAAGCCAGCGGTATGGTGCCGCCGATCAGCCACAACCCGTGTTGTTTTGCGGTGGACGACATGAACTGCTGCAAAGGCCCGTCGCCGGCCTGTTCCGCGTGCGCCAGCTTGTCGGACTCGGTGTGACCGAGCAGCGGCCAGTACTCGGGGAGCAACACCACCGATGCCCCAGCTTGCGCTGCCTGGTCAATGCGCATTGCGGCGGCTCGGATGTTCTCCGATGGGTCGGGGGAGGACACCATTTGTATCGCCGCGATGGTTATTTTTTTCTGCATCGCTGTCTCGCTCTTGGCGTCATCTGAGTTATTGCACGTTCTTGTCATTATCCGCCGGCGGCAGTTTGCGACGGACCGCCGCTTTCTTGATCAGTGGATCTTTCCAAGGACCGGTGATCTGATATTCCTGCGTGAGTGCCTGCGACAAGGGATTACGCAGGAATAGCTGCGCAAGGAAAGAACCCAGGCCGATCACAGGATTCACGGCCAGTCCGTAGACGACCGATGCTCCACCGGCATTGAGCTCAGGAATCACGACCACGCTTAGGTTTTGTGTCTCGTCGTTCAGATCTACGGTGCCATCCATCAGCACGACTGCATTCACACCGCGCATTTTGAAACTGTCGGTCTTTAGTACACCCCGCGTGATGGAGGCAGTGCTGGCGATGCTATCGAACTGAAAGCCCTCGGAGAAAATATCGCGGAAATCGAGCGTGAGCCTGCGCGGCAACGACTGAAGACTCATCACACCGAGCAGCTTGGCCACGCCCGGCTCCGCTTTCAGAAATTGCCCACTACCCAGCTTCAGGCTCAGGTTGCCGGACAACGTAGGAAAATCAAATGAGGTCGGCAATCCTCTCCAGCTGAATTCCCCCTCGATGCGCCCCTTGCCGCCACGAAGTGTCTTCTCGAAGCCGACACGATCAAGCAGCTTGCCAGCGTCATTGATATCCAGCTCATAGCTCATCGACGATTGGCTATCTGAAGATGACACCAGCCATTTGCCGGTGGCGCGCAGTGTCGCTTCAGGATTGTTGATCACCAGCCGGCTGATGCGCCACTCGCGGCCGGGACCGATCGCATTGGTCGCTGCGAGTTCCAGGCGGCCCAGTCGCATGCCTCTGAGCTCGAAATCATCAGCGACGATATCCAGACCTGGCAATTCCTTCGATGTCTGTCTCCCACTGAGCAGTTCTGTCATGTCGGACGACTCGGCGCGGGGTATGACCAGCGACGTGAAGTGCGCACTGAATTTTCCGGCGCCGCGCTCGAACCAGGGATCGTCCCAGATCGCATGCCCGATCGCCTGATCGGAATGAATATTGAACTGCCATCCGCTGCGCTGACGAGAGGCTCCCAGCACGGCGTTCTCCAGTGAGCGCTCGGCCACGATCAAGTGCGAGGCGCGAATGCCGATGCTGTCGGGAGAAACAAAACCGCTGATATCTTGTCCGCCGCCGCCACCAGCTTCGGCGGCCGGGCCAGCATCAGCGGACAATGCGGTCACGGCAGCACGCCACGCATCGACATTCAGCGCGGGCAACACGAGATTGAGCGCCACACCGGTGTCTGGCTGAGGCGCCGGCTGGTTGACGCCAATGCCTCCTCTGATCAACTTCCAGGGTGCATTTTTAGCGTTCACACGCTGCCTCAAGTAACGTGCCGACATCGCGCGTCCTAAATTGATTCTGATCTCCTCCTGCTGCACGGTGGGATCGACCGCCACCAGAGGGGACAAGCCAACGCGCAGTGGCATCGCATCGGGCTGTGCCTTGCCCAGCGGCGCCGGAAAATCTAACGCCAGACCGGCGAGTGTGGAATCGATCGTAATCTCCGGACCCTGAGCACGCAGACGAACTTGCGCAGAATAGCGTGTGCCTCCCGTCATCTTCTTCGCGAGACGGCGTATGGGCGCGCTGTTAAAGCTACGCACCACGCCATCGACACTTACAGAGCCCTCGGCTCTGACCTGTGTCGTGCCATCCTTTTGCGTACCGCCGCTCAGCAGCATCGGTCCGCCGAGAAAGCTACCTTGCAGGCCACTCAGCTGGAAGCCTCGCTCCGAGAAACCAATGTCACCGGATACGTTTTGCACGCTGGGCAGCGACCGCCAAAGCTGTATCTCGTTACCCTGGAAACGCACATTGCCCTGTACCGCAGTCTGGGAGGCGTCGGATAAAGGAATTTGCATTTTCAGAGACAGTCTTGCGTTACCGCTGCCTCTCGCCTCGTCGATCACATTGTCTATCCATCCGCCAACCGGCGTATTGTTCACATAGTTCACCATCGTCTGCAGTTGCCCGCTGGCTGCACCGTTTATTTCCAACACCGGGCGAGTGGCAAGATAATCAGGGATATTCGCATCCACTGCCGAAAGTTGAACCCCCGCCGTACGCGCGCTGTCGGCGTGAATATGAATGCGCGTTTGATCCAGCGTGAACACTCCCTGAATGTCATCGATCCTGTGCCATAGCGGCGTACGTTTGTCTGGCAACAGCTCATCGGGCGCAGGATTGAGCTTGGCATGATCCAACCGGGCACTGACCTTGAACACACCAGGGGGTTTGTCCCCCGCCCGCTTTGGCTTGAAAGGAAATTTATCGAGATGACCTTTGATCGTCAGCTGCAGGTCGCGCCCCATGCCATCGGATAGCGCGCCGCTGACCCAATCACGGGTCGACTGCGGGATGCCGGTGGGCAGAAAGCTGGCGACGCGCGTCAGTTCCAGCGCGGGCACGTGGAGGTGCATGTCAATCTCGCCCAGCTTGTCTTTGCTCAGCGGACGCGGCAGCAGATGGGAGCCCTCCAGCGTACCTTTGAGGCCGGACTGCGAAAAATTCAGGCTGGCTATTTTCATCAGCAGGTGATGCTTGTCCTTCAGCGACCAGCTGGTATCGGCGTCGAGCTCCTCAAACGACAGCGTGGGCGTGTTCAGCAAATCTTCCACATAAAAGATCACATTGCTGCCGCCGAATTTTGCACTGCCCCCCTCCTGATTCGCATCGATCTGACCAGACAGGCCGTCGAAACCCGGCAGAGCCTCGCGCGCGGGCTTGGCCTCGCTACCGGGCACAGCGGGTTGTCGCTTCAGCGACAGCTGGCTAAAGCGGCCGCTCAGCCGGTATTTGCCCTCTCCCGGAATCGCACCGTCCCAATTGGCGGTGAAATCATGCAGTTGTCCGCGCGGCGAAAAATCAGCGAGTAGCGCGCGCTCGGTATCCTTCAGCGGAAGATGCGCGGCCAGACGGGCAAGCGCCTCCAGATCAAGTTCGGTAATCAGCAGCTCATGCTGTTCGCGTCCATCGCGGGAGATGGTGTACAGATGACGCGCAGTCGTCGAGGGCAGGACTGCGCCCTGGTCGGTGCGCAACGCGAATTTGGACAGCGTAACGGCGTGGCCATGCGCGCCAAACGAAAAAAGTTTCTCCTTCAGGCCTGTCGCGATCTCACCTGCCGACACGCGTCCGCTGACCTCGACCAGCTTGAGCGGCTCCAGATCGTCAGCGAGCTGCAATGAGAGATCTCGCAGGTCGAGATCGGCGGTGAAATTCACGGCCACGCGATGATCAAAACGCAACCATGCGCGTATCGCACCCTTGCCACCCGCCAGCTTGTAGGGCCAGGTGACGTACGGCGCCCAGGCATCAAGATGCGTGTTTCCCCAATCTGCATAGAGCTCACCCACCCACTGCGACGGGTCGGAACTTCGTCCAAATGCCGGATGCACAAATTCTGCCCGTAAATCAATTGGAGAGGCGAGCTCCTCGGGCGGCGTCGCATGCAGCGCCGCGCGGTGGGTATACCATTGATTTTGCAACACGAAACTGACCTTGTTGAGCACTAGGTCGGGCGCATTGCGCAGGTTGTCCTGCCAGCGGATCCAGCCATCGCGTATGACGATTTCGCGCTGTCCCAGCAACCACTCCAGACCTCTGCCATCATCTTTTTTTTCCGTATCGAGGTAGATGCCGCCGACAAAGATTCTGCCTTCTGGGTCGCGCTCGATCTCGAGATCAGGACGCGACACCTCGAGATGATCGAGCTGCAATTGGAATGTTAGTGCGGACCACCACGACACGGTCGCCACGACCTCTGGCAACACCAGCGCGCGTTCTCCCTGCTGGTTGTAGACGATCAGGTTGTCCAGGCGCAGACGCGGGTTCAGTCCGTCCCAGTTCGCATAAATCGCATTGATCGTCACCGGTCGCTGCAGCAGATGACTGGCAAGGCTCTCGACCTCGGGTTTGTAGTGGTCGATATTAGGAAGGATCAGGTAGCGCAGCGACAGGAAAGCACCACAGAACACAAAATACAGCGCAATGGCGGCGATGAACAACCAGCCAAGCGCATGATGCGTGATGCGATTGGCCGATTCATAGGATGCCACGAGCGCGCGCCATACCGGCGACAGGGCTTCTCTGGAACGCTGAATTGGATTGGGTTGGTTCGACATGCGTCGCTTATGGTCTCTTCACGCGCCGACCTGCGCTGGCCTTCGCATGGCTGTCTCCGCTTCCTTTGTATCATAGCCACTGGATCAACACCGGCAGCACCCGCGCGCTGCCCATTATCTTGCAGGATGAAACCCGTGCCAACCTTGCCCACAGCGAACGTCTCCCGCTTTGTAAAACGCTGGCTGGATGCGAGTCCGGCCCGTGCGGTCGAACTCGCAACATTGTCAGAATTATCGCTTGACCAGCTGGATTTTGACCAGCTTCTTTCCGAACAGCTTGCTGGCGCATCGCTGTCGGGTGCGATGCGCCAGCTGCGCAACCTCCTGGTGGCTGCGATCGCGCAGCGAGATATCAGCGGCAAGGCCCACCTGAACGAGGTACTCACGGCGATCTCGAATTTCGCTGATTTCGCGATCCGTCGCCATCTGGAGGACGTGTACCGTCAGATGTGTGCCGCACATGGCGTGCCGACCGGAGAAGACTCCGGTCGCGCCCAGCAGATGATCGTCGTCGGCATGGGCAAGCTCGGCGGCCATGAGCTGAACGTGTCCTCAGACATCGATCTGATCTTTCTTTATCCGGAAGATGGAGAAACAAAGGTCACCGATAATGGCCAACGGTCATTGTCGAACCACGAATTTTTCGTCAGGATGGGAAAACGCCTGATCGCTGAGCTGGCAGAAGTCAACCAGGACGGCTTCAGCTTTCGGGTAGACATGGCCTTGCGCCCGAACGGTAACTCAGGGCCGCTGGCCGCCAGCCTGAACATGCTGGAGCACTACCTGATGGTGCAAGGTCGCGAGTGGGAACGCTATGCATGGGTCAAGGCACGCGCGATCACGGGGGATCCTGAGGATATCGCGCAGCTGAACGAGATCGTGAGACCCTTCGTGTACCGCCGTTATCTTGACTATGGATCCATCAATGCACTGCGCAGCATGCACGCACAGATACGTGCGGAGGTTGTGCGGCAGGAGACGCGCCATCCGGATCGGGCGATGAATGTCAAACTGGGCAGGGGCGGTATACGCGAGATCGAATTCCTGGCACAAGTGTTCCAGCTGATACGCGGCGGGCGTGATCCCGGGCTGCGAGACCGATCGACCCGGATCACGCTGCGCACCCTCGCAGAGCGCAAGCTGCTCGCCGAGACGACCGTGACGCAGCTGCTTGATGCGTATACTTTTCTTCGAAATATCGAGCATCGTATCCAATACCTTGACGATGCACAGACGCATGTACTCCCCGCCTCACCGGAAGACCAGCAGCTTGTGGCCCAGATGGCAGGATTCGATGATGCTGCATCACTCATCAACGCCTTGAATGATTGTCGCCGGCAAGTCGCGCTGCATTTCGACACGATTTTCGTCGACAGGCAAACCTCTGAATCCGGTGATGACGAGCATGCCAGCGGTACAGCACCTGCCCTGGAAAACATCGATGAAGATACCCTGTCTGCCTATTTGTCGACAAATGGCTTCGATGACCCCTCGGGTTCTGCGCAACGGCTGCTGAACAGCTGGAACTCGTCTCGGATACAGTCCTTGCCTGAACAGCGTCGCGCTCAGCTGCAAACCTTGATGCGCGCGGCGCTGCCCATCATCCCGCGCCAACCGGAATCCTGTTCAGCCACGCTCAATCGTCTGGTGGATTTTTTTGACACGATCGCTCGGCGTTCGGCCTATCTGGCGTTGCTGACGGAGTATCCGCACACGCTAGAGAGAGTGGTACGAATGATGGCGGCGAGCGATTGGGCTGCAAAATACCTGACTCGACATCCCGTCCTGATGGATGAGTTGCTCGACGATGCTAGCCTGAAAGCCGAACCGGACTGGGATGAATTCGCGCACGAATGCCGGCGTCAGCTGGAAGCCTTCACTGGCGACACTGAACGGCAGATGGATGTGCTGAGAGAACAGCATCACGCACAGCTCTTTCGCCTGCTGGCCAAAGATCTGGGCGGATTACTGACCGTCGAGCGTCTGGCGGATCATCTGTCGCTGCTGGCCGATGTCCTGATTGCCATCACACTGGACGCCGTGTGGAAAACGCTGCCCAATCAGCACAAAGAACATCCCTCGTTTGCGGTGGTTGCCTATGGCAAGCTGGGCGGAAAAGAACTGGGTTATGCCTCCGACCTCGACGTGATTTTCCTGTATGACGATGAAGATCCGGAGGCGCCCGCACTCTATGCAAAACTGGCGCAGCGTTTCATCACCTGGATGACCAGCCACACGCCGGCAGGCATCTTGTTTGACATCGATATCGCCCTGAGACCCGATGGCGCCAGCGGGCTATTGGTATCGTCATTCAAGGCTTTCGAAAAATATCAACGGGAGTCTGCTTGGGTCTGGGAACATCAGGCACTGACCCGGGCGCGCTTCTGCGCTGGAGACGCCGATATCGGCCGTCGTTTTGAAACTCTGCGTACCGATCTGCTGCAACAGCAACGCGATCCGGCGACTCTCCGTGCCGAGGTGCTCAGCATGCGCCAGCGCATGCATGATGCTCACCCTAATCGTTCCGGACAGTTCGATCTCAAACATGATGCCGGGGGCATGATCGATATCGAATTCATTGTTCAATATCTCGTACTCGCGTATGCATCATCGCATCCGGACATGACCGGTGATATCGGAAATATCGCACTCCTGAAGCTGGCAGGTGAATGCCGTCTGATCGATTCAACACTAGCGATCAGCGTGGCAGACGCCTACCGCCAGTTTCGCAAGCTGCAACATCAGATCAGACTCAAGGGCGCCGACAAGGCTAGGGTCGAGCTCGATACGGTGGCCTCGCAGCGCGCCTCGGTAGAGCAGCTGTGGCGGCATGTGATGAATAGCCAGTGAGTGCGTCGCAGAGTTCTCGCGTTTTATCAGATGATTTTTAATTCAGTGGTGAATGACGGCTTTGTCGTTCAGCAACAACACTGTAGTACATGTAGAGGCTAATTTTTTGATTTATTTCTAAAATGATTTGCTGCAAGCTAAATGGGCATCACTGTCGAGCGCTTTGCAGCCCCCGTGTCACTATCCCGGTAATTCATCCTCAACACACTCTGCACCCTCTATGACTCGAACTCTTATCCCCCGGACGATACTAGTCTTCGCCGCCTGCTTGCTCGCTGCCTGTGCCACCGAAAGCTCTCAGACTGTCGCTCCGAAACAAGTTGCCTCAGCGGGTACCACCTACTCTGGACCAAAAAGCACCATCGCTGTTGGAAAATTCGATAACCGATCGACCTTCTTGCGCGGCCTGTTCTCCGATGGTGTGGACAGGCTGGGCTCGCAAGCCAAGACCATTCTCATCACTCACTTGCAGCAATCAAAACGCTTCGTTGTCGTCGATCGTGAAAACATGAGCGAGATTCAGCAAGAAGCCAAGCTACGCGGTAAAGAGCAAAAGCTCAGTGGTGCCAATTTCGTCCTGACCGGTGATGTGACGGAATTTGGAAGGAAAGAAACAGGCGACCAGCAGCTATTCGGCATCCTCGGACGCGGCAAGACCCAGGTCGCTTACTCGAAGGTGAGCGTCAATGTCGTCAATGCGCTGACCTCGGAAGTCGTGTTCTCCGTGCAGGGTGCCGGCGAGTACGCGTTGTCGAATCGCGAGATCATCGGCTTTGGCGGTACGGCCAGCTACGACTCTACGCTGAACGGCAAGGTGCTCGATCTGGCGATACGAGAAGCGGTGAACCGGCTGGTCGAGGGCATAGAGCGCGGCACCTGGAAACCGGAAAGCTGATGCGTGCGTCGATCATGAATCGCACCCTCCGCCGCCTCTCATTCATCGCATCCGTAGTCATGCTGACCGCCTGCGCCAATCAGCAGGGTCTCTATCAATGGGGCAGTTACGAGGATCAAGTCTACGCGATGTACAGTTCGCCCGGCAAATCCTCGCCGGATGAGCAGATCGCCAAGCTGGAAGCTGACGGCGAAAAAGCGCGTGCGCAAGGTCGCACTCCTCCTCCGGGACATTACGCGCATCTCGGTTATCTGTACTTCCAGACTGGCAAGCTCGATCAGGCCGTCGCATCCTTTGAAACAGAAAAAGTGCTGTTCCCGGAATCACGTCCTTACATGGACAGGCTAATTGGCAGAATAAGCAAGTAAGGAATTCTGATGAGACAACCACTTTATCGTGCGCTGCTGATCGGCCTCGTACTGATACTTGGCGGCTGCGCCACTGGCAGCTCGTATGACTACACGGCTTTCAGGCAAAGCAAGCCGAGATCCATCGTCGTACTCCCACCTTTGAATTTGTCGCCGGACATACGCGCGACTTACAGCATGCTGGCAACCGTCACGCGTCCACTCGCTGAATCCGGCTATTACGTGCTACCGGTGGCGCTGGTAGATCAGACCTTCCGCGAAAACGGAGTGACCGAGCCGGGAGAGATGCATCAGATCCCACCGGGAAAACTGGCAGATATCTTTGGCGCTGATGCCGCGCTGTACATCACCATTGAGGAATATGGTGCTAAATACATGATCGTCAGCAGCGAGGTAATTGTCGCAGCCAGCGCCCGATTGATTGACACGCGAAATGGTCAACTGCTCTGGGAGGGCAAGGCCCAAGCCTCCAGCGGCGAGAACCAGGATTCGAGTGGCGGACTGGCCGTTCTGTTGGTGAAGGCACTAGTTAGCCAGGTAGCCAACAGCATCGGGGACCAGGGATATCCGGTAGCACAGAGAACCAGCTTTCGCTTGCTGACGGCCCGCCCGGGCGGGCTGCTGCCTGGGCCTCGTTCGCCCGAGTATGCAAAGGTGGTGGGGCAATAGATTGCAGCAGCCTCCACTCGGTGTGGCGCAACGAGTGGGGCAGTAGTCCTGCTTACTTCGCACCCATCAAAGCCACCGTGGTATCCAGCATGCGATTGCTGAAGCCAAAAACATAGCCGCTCGGGCGGCTATG
>JACCDY010077040.1_pt1 | contig 56831 bp, 66 predicted proteins | sample 7446391 | NCBI WGS metagenome assembly JACCDY01 (sample SAMN15323451, study PRJNA562643) | freshwater metagenome | isolation source: river surface water | place: USA:Blue River Watershed | collected 2017-08-18
GACCTGTGAGGACAGCATGGCAGCGGTGGCTTCACAGCTGGGGTTTTCGTCTGCTGGAAATTTCTCGAGATTTTTTAAAGCGAATGTGGGTTTGTCACCTCTCTGTTATCGAAAAATGGTGACACCAATTCGTCGCAAAAAGCCTCAAATTTATTCAATCATCTATACATCTACTGCGACAAGTTTTTTAAGCAATCAAGAGTTAGAGGATATTTTGAAATCGGCACGCCAGCGCAATGAAAAAAATCAAGTCACGGGCGTTCTTTTGTATGCTGATGGCCGTTTCATGCAGTACTTAGAAGGCGCGCTAGCCGATTTGGACGAAGTACTGGGGTATGTGAAATCAGCCAAGCAACATTCTGAATTTGAATTCAGAGAGGTGCTACCCGTTGAGCGACGCGCGTATAAAAATTGGAGCATGGCGTTTGTGTCACCCAGCGTTTCTGCTGCAGTTCCCTTGTTGATGGATCGACAGATGAGCGAATTTTTAAATCAGTCGCACCAAAGGGCTTAGTCTGCTGTAAACAGATTTAACGGTGGCATAGCACTCACACGTGTGTTGCTCGAGCATCAAGCGGTCAATTAGCTTTATTTTTCCTCGTGAATACTGAATCAAACCAATTTTTTGCAGGTTATTCGCGGCTTTGGCCATGCGTTCACGGCGAACGCCAAGCATGTTGGCAATCGTTTCTTGTGTGCAAGTCACTAAATTGGAGTTGGCCCTGTCGGCGTAAAACAAAAGCCAGCGGCTGAACTGTTGCTCCAGGGGGTGGTGATGGTTGCAAGCGCCGATTTGCGACATTTGTGTGATCAATGACTGCGTGAAGCGAAGGATGTGGTGCATCAATGGATGCACGTTGCGGAGTTCGTTCGAGATCCACGAAGTTTTAACGCGATAGGCGTCCCCAGGACGAAGGGCAACAACCCGTTGAGTAGAAACTCCGTCACCCATGAAGATAGAAATACCACTCATACCTTCGGCGCCGATCATGGCAATCTCGACAGTGCCACCTTCTCTTAGCAATTGCGTGACAGAAAGGATGGTGGTAGTTGGGAAGTACACATAGCGAATTGTTTCGCCTACTTCGTAAACCACATCACCTGCTTGAAAATGGATGGGCTCAAGGATTTTTTGCCAACGATTCCAATCCTCCGTAGGCAAACTGGCCAATAAATGATTGCGCCAAGTTTCTGGTCTATGACTCATGTACGGCTATTTTCACCATTCTTCTGATCGCGTCCGGCCACTTGGTGGATAGATTGAGAATTTTTTGGGCCATTCATTTTTTTCTTGTTAATTCACGGGTTGACAGGCTGAGCATGAACTGCCTGTTCAATTCTGAAGAATCGAGTCAATACTGGTCGTTACAAGGTAAGACCATGATGACCTCCACACCTCAGAACCTGATTCAAGAGCGAAACTTGCTCAAACTCGTGGTTCAAATTCACCACTGGGAATCGTCGCAACAAAGTGAGTTTCAATCTTGGTCTGGGAGAGATCTTTACTTCTGCATGGCTGAAAATTTGCTGGACCATCACGGTAAGCCTCAATCGCTGAAATTTTTGAACCGTTCAGTGTCTGAGCGTGCGATGCGTGACCAAAGAAAGGTGTTTCAAAAATCAGGTTTTCTCGAAGTCGCAAATTCTGGTTTTGATTTAAGAACAAGACAAATCATGCCAACAGATAAATTCATCATTCAATTGAATTTGCACTTAAAAAGTTTACGAACTATGATTAACCAACATTTTGTACTGATTGATAAAAACTGAGGCAACGCAGGAAGAATGGTTTGTTAATCGACTCGTGCTAGATACGCAAGTCGCAACGCACTGCAAAAATAACAAAATCAATAAAAGGCATGGCGAAAATATGAAACAAGAGATTGGCAATGAGGGGTACGACGGTTACTGCGGAACCAGCTATGCGGCCAAACTACTGAGGGTTTCTGTTGGTACGGTTCAGAACTTAGTGGAGTCCAACAGTCTCAAAGCATGGAAAACTCAGGGCGGCCATCGTCGTATCTCATTGCAGTCGATTCAAGAGTATCAGTTGGCACACAATTTGGAGCCATCATCGTGGAACGCCAGCGATGCTAATTTGCGAGTTTTGGTGGTTGAAGACGATGAGAATACGCGACTGATGTATCAGGCTTATTTTGATCGATGGCACTTGCCTTTGGATGTGGTCATGTACGCCTCGGCCATGGAGGCTCTTTTAGATATGCCGGCCATGCAGCCGCAAGTGCTATTGACGGACTTGAAAATGCCCAGCATGGATGGGTTTCAATTTATCAAAACTTTACGCGAGCATAAGTTGTTCACCACATTGCCCATCATTGCAATCACAGGCTTGACCCAGGTTCAAGTGGACAACAAGGGAGGCTTGCCACGGGATGTTCAGCTCTTACAAAAACCGATTGATATGGAATGGTTGCGGGGCTTTTTTGAGGCGCTGATCGCGGTGAAGAAGATCAACGTCAAGCCGCGTTCCTGAGGTTATCTTTTGATCTTTTTTGGCTTCTCTGAAATTTTGTAATGAGAGTCTGATGGGTGCCACTCGAGGCTGATGGCATGTGCGTGAATAAAGTCGCGCATGAGAGCGCCTGCCTGTATTTGTGACAAGCCATACGTGTTCATTAGGCTTTTTCTGCTGACATGACCGTCAATGTCATAGGCTTTCATGACCAATGAGATCCGTTCAGAGAGGTCGATGTCAGGGTTCGATTTTTGATTCGAACTTTTACTTTTTGTCATTCATAAATTTTTAATTGCTTCCTTCATTTATGGAATGAAAAATGAAACAAAGCCGGTATGAGGTACCTCTATTTCATAGGTCACTCAATCACATTTGTGTATGTATCAGATAAATTGATTACTTATGTATTGGCTTTGAAATGACTATATCTAAAACAATCTTGGTGGTAGACGACAACGGCATCAATCGGCTTCTACCAGGGCTCATCTTGCGACCCTTTGGTTGGCAAGTCTATGAGTCAGAGAATGGGTTCAATGCAATTGAACAATTGCGCGAACACCAGATCTCATGTGTCCTGCTTGATATTGCTATGCCCGAAGTCAGTGGATTAGAAGTACTGAGTGAGTTACGGAAAAGCACTGAGTTTGAAGGTTTGAAAATCGTCGCTTATACCGCCTATGCAACTCCGGCCGATGTTGCACACTTAAAAAGTATGGGATTTGATGCAGTCTTGATCAAGCCTTTGACAAGTCGCGAGTTAATAGATGTATTGCGAACTTGCTAGTTTTATCGAAACGTCCGCAATGCCGGAATTTGCTTCCGTCGCTTGGTTTTGAAATTCCGGTATTCGGGTTTATTTTCACCATCATTCCACTCTGTCCGCATCATGCGAGGGGAATGTGTGAATTCAAGAGACATCAATACAGCGCAATTGACGGCGATTGTTGCTAATTTGGCTGAGCTGCATGAGTGGGAGCTCGACCACGCGCCGCTGCTGGGAACTTTAACTGGGCGTCATTTGTATTACCGAATCGCGCAACGTGCTGTTGGAGATCGGGCCCTTCTTTCGCGGGCACTCAAGGACTTGATGGGGGGCTCTGGATACACAGAGAAAGCGTTAAGAACGCGGATGCGGGAAATGGAAAAAGCTCATCTGATTGAGTCTGTCAGTGGTGAAGATGATGGACGTTCTAAATACTTAATGCCAACTGAAAAATTTTATGAATCAATTTATTTACATGCAGATCAAGTTCGACGAATTTTTGAAAAGAACTTTTTATTGATTGAAAAGTAACGTGTCTTCAGTAGGCACATAAGCAAGTATTGACACGGGAACATTTAGTTTATGAAGAACATAGCGCAGTGCATGGTGCTCCTCCTCATCGGATACACGCTCACGGCAGCGGCTCAGCCTCAGCCTCAGCCATTGACGCTGAGTGCGTTGTTTGAAGCAGCGTCCGCAACATATCCTTCACTGCAAGCTGCACGGTTAGAGGCACGGGCATCAAACGAAGACGTATCCGCAACTGAGCGCATTCGATGGCCCACAATTTCTGCCACCGTGGAGTCCTTCAGTGGCAACTCGCGATCTTTTCCTTCCCGTGCTGTACAGGTGGATCAAACAGTCTGGGATTTCGGGCGAAATTCAGCTCGCATTTCTGAATCTAAAGCATTGGCTGACATTAGTTTGCTGAAGGTCTATCTCCAACAGCAAGATGTTTTTATTCAAATGACCGCCGCTTGGCAAAGCATGATCAGTGCGCATGAGCGGGTCAAAGTGGCAGATTTAACCGTTCAGCGATTAAAAACCTTTCAAGCGCAAATGCAAAGGCGGGTGGAAGCTGAGGCATCCCCTCGGATCGATTTAGAGCTAGCTGATGCACGGCTGCTACAAACTGAGGTCGAGCTCACCAGCGCCAAGACAAGTTTGCAAGTCGCATTGACGCGGTTGGAGCAGTTCTCAGGGGAGCACGGTTTGATCAATCGTGTGAGCGCACTCAAATACCCAACTGCATTGAAAGAATCACAAGAATTCAACCGTGACGTTCATGCGCTCGATTGGACAAAAATTGCCAGTGAGCACCCAGTCGCTGCCAAGGCGCGAATTGATGTGATTCAAATCAAGCACCGCTTAGATGTCAAAGATGCGGAAGCCTACCCGCAGCTGTTTGTCAGGGTCTACAAACCGATTGGCACGATTCCAACCAGCAGCGATACGTCGACAACGGCTTTCCTGGGAATGCGGTACACCCCCGGTGCCGGCTTCTCGACGTATGCAGAAGCTAAGGCGATTGCAACACGTGTTGACAGTGCTGAGCAAACCGTTGGTGCAGTGATTCGTGAGATGCAGCAAACATTACAAAACGACCGAGAAGAGTTTTTGAATGCACGTGCTCGTATCAACGCGCTAGAGAAATCAGTCGGTAGCTCCGAGTTGGTGTTGGATTCTTACCTGCGGCAATTTCAGGCTGGACGAAAGCAGTGGCAAGACTTGCTCAACCAAGTGCGTGAGTTGGCTCAAAACCAATATGCATTGGCAGATGCCCGCGCCTCACTGGTGGGCGCTATGCACAGACTTCAAGTGCGTATGGGTCAAGACCCAAAGTAAAGATAAATAGAAATCATGACTATCCCCGATTCGTTTCAGCAATTTACATGGGCTATGCAACGCCTTGCTCAGATGCAAGGCGGAAGCCTGGATGAACTCAGCTTGCAAGCCAATGCCGCAGCCTTGGAACAGCCTATTGCACCGATACAAACTTTGAAACTCCTGTGCAAACGCATGGGCTTAAAAAAACCTAAGTTTGCCAAGCGGGTCGATCGCGTTCATTTGCCTGTCATCTGCCACACGCCACAGCTGGGATGGGGCGTTGTTGTGAATCGAACTGCATCCAATGAATGGATGGTTGTGACATCCGAGGGGCAACATTTGCTTGCAGATGATGAACTCCAAAATTCAACTGCGATGTTGCGTTTAGGTCCGTCAGTGGACCTTGGGTTCGGATTAGGAGTTTTTCGGTCGCACAGCGAAAAACTCACTTTTTTTTCACATGTACAAGATACATTGAGACTGTATCGGCACGAGTTAATTGAAGCCTGTGTGGCATCTGCCTTTATCGGTTTCTTGGCTCTGGCAACGTCTTTGTTTTCCATGCAGGTTTATGACCGTGTCATTCCAACTCGGAGCGAATACACCCTGGTGATATTGAGCCTTGGCGTGTTCCTGAGCATCTTGGTTGAGCTGGCAATGAAGTACGCGCGTTCGCACATCATGGACTACATCATTGTGGGGCTTGATAGTCATTTGACGCGTGAAGTTTTTAATCGACTGCTGCAGTTGCGAGTCGATCAGATTCCTGCATCTGTGGGCAGTTTGGCAGGCCAAATGCGAGGGTATGAGCAGGTCCGTGGCTTCTACACGGCGTCTACTTTGTTTACCTTGATTGACATTCCGCTGGCGCTTATCTTCCTTGTCGTGATCATGTTGGTTGCCAGCCCATGGGTGGCGATGGTGCCATTCATCTTTGGCGCACTTGCATTGTGCATCGGGCTTTCAATTCGTCAAAAGATCATGGCACAAGCCAAGGATGGTGCCGTGCTCTCCAACATGAAAACAGGCTTGCTGGTCGAAGCGGTAGAAGGAATCGAAACCATCAAGGCTGGATCGGGGGGCTGGAAATTCTTATCGCGCTGGATCGGAGTGAATGGCCAAACGATTGACAGCGACCTCAAGATGCGAAATGCCACTGAGAGTGTGGGTTATCTCTCAGCCACAGTGCAACAGATCAGCTATGCGGGATTGGTCGTAGCTGGGTCGATTGTGGTGATGCAGGGCCACATGACGATGGGTGCGCTCATTGCGAGTTCCATTCTGAGTGGACGGGTTTTGGCTCCCATCATGGCGATCCCAGGGTTACTGGTTCAGCATGCACATGCTCAGGCGGCACTGGAAGGGTTGGAAAAGCTCTATCAGCTCAAGACAGACCACCATGGCACAGAGCGCCCCTTAGTGCCATCGACGATCAAAGGCCGCTATGCATTGAGTGACATCAAATTTTCGTATGGCGATAACCCACCTGCATTCGTGACTGCCAAACTAGAAATACAACCCCAAGAACGCATTGCAATTTTGGGACCAATTGGTGCTGGAAAGTCAACGTTGTTACGTTTACTCAGCGGTTTGTATCACCCACAAGAGGGCAAGGTTTTATTGGACAACTTAGATCTCGGTCATATCAACCGACAAGTGGTGAGCCAGTATGTGGGTTACCTGCAGCAAGACCATCGCTTGTTTCAAGGAACATTGAGAGAAAACTTGCTTATCGGGCTGCCTGATCCAGGAGATGATGTATTGCTGGAAGTGATGCAACGCACGGGCATGGATCGATTTGTGGCCAGTCACCCGAAGGGGCTGGATCGGCCGATCATGGAGGGCGGAAAAGGTTTAAGTGGTGGGCAAAAGCAACTGGTCGCATTCACACGATTGATATTGTGTAGTCCCTCAGTGATGCTTCTTGATGAGCCGACAGCCACGATGGACGATGAGCAAGAGCGACGTTGCTTGAATGTTCTCAAACAGGAAGCCGAAGCAGGCAAGACCATGGTGATCGTGACTCACAAGCCGAGCGTTTTACCGTTGGTGACACGCATCATCGTTGTTGCCGGAAACGGAATCGTATTAGATGGTCCGCGCGATGCCGTCTTACAGCAACTTCAACAACATACAGCATCATGATGAATCAGTTTGACCCGCGCCCTTCGTCTGACGATGTCATTGACGTACAACCCAAACCTTCATTTGCACGGCGTCAGTTCAATAAGCTTGCGGCATCATTTGTTGTCCTCTTCCCCAAGTCGGTCATGGACACCCCTTCTTCGGCTCTATTGCATGATCTCCATCCGCCAACACGTGCACGCTGGAGCTTGCGAGTGATGGCTCTGGGTTTGTTGCTTTTGCTGCTATGGTCTGCCGTCGGAAAAATAGATCAGGTGACGCGGGCGCAGGCCCAGATCATCGCCGCCGAAAGGACGCAATTGGTTCAGTCGTCCGATGGCGGCGTCTTGACTCAGTTGCACGTCAAAGAGGGGGATGTGGTCAAAGCAGGTCAGCTGTTGGCAACGCTTCAAAAAGAACGGGCCGCTGCAGCTGTATCTGACAGCAGCGCCAAAGTGGCAGCACTTCACATCACACTGGCTCGCTTGCATGCTGAGGTGTATGGCAAGCCGCTGGTGTTTGACAAAGAGTTACTGGTGTACGGTGACTACATCCGTAATCAGACAGATTTGTACAACAAGCGACAAACTGCTTTCAAAGATGACATCCGCGCGATGCAAGACATATTGGCTCTTGGAGAGGATGAGTTGCGCATCAATCGGCAGCTTGAAGCATCCGGAGATGTGAGTCGTGCTGAGATTCTTCGTTTGCAGCGCAGCGTTGCCGATATTCGCGCTCAGCTAGCGAGTAAGCGCAATAAATACTTTCAAGATGCGCAGGCTGAAATGACCAAGGCGCAAGAAGAACTGAGTACTCAGACAGAACAATTGCGTGACCGAAGTCAGGTGCTTGAACACACCGAATTGGTAGCGCCCATAGATGCGGTGGTCAACAATATCAAGGTAAATACATTGGGCGGTGTGGTTCGTCCGGGTGATACGGTGATGGAGTTACTTCCGACTGGCGATAACTTGATCGCAGAAGCGAAGATTCCGCCGGCCGACATTGCGTTTGTGTCGCTGGGGCAGGATGCAAGTGTTAAGTTAGATGCCTATGACTCGTCGATCTTTGGGGCATTACAAGGCAAGGTGAGTTACATCAGTTCTGACGTCTTGACAGAAGAGACGCGGCAAGGACCTTTCATGTATTACCGTGTTCGTATCCGTCTGACAGGGGCCGAGTTCAAAGGGGACAAAGCAAATGAAATTCATCTTCGTCCTGGTTTGACTGCGAGTGTGGAAATTAAGGCGATGGAGCGCACTGTGCTGAGTTACCTCACCAAACCGATTGCAAAAACATTCAGTCAATCATTAGGTGAACGCTGAGGCTATTTGTATGTAGAACAATGTTGCAGGATGGTACGAATCAGTACCTCTCGGTCAAACGGCTTAGGTAGCAACTCACGTATACCGACCTCGAGGCATTCGTTGACTGCATTTTCCGCAACATTGGCTGTCAGCGCGACAACGTCGACCTCGCTGAAGGGCGGTTGACATTCACTTCGAATTTTCCTAACCACTTCGATGCCTGAGTAATCCGGCATTAGCAAATCCATCAGCACCACATCGTAAAGATTGGCTTTCATTTTTTCAATGGCTTCTGTGCCATTGCGGGCTTCGTCGATGCGTGCATTGGGCATTCCGCGTTTGATCGTGGCTGAGGCCACCAGCCTGTTGGTCGCGTGGTCATCAACGAGGAGTAAGTAAATTTCCTCTGGATGTGTTTGATTCAGAGGTGTTTGCGTGCTGGTCACGGGCGCTCGCGTTGTTTGAATCGGCAATAACACTTCGAAAGTGGACCCAATGCCTACTTGACTGACCAGAGTGATCGTTCCACCTAAGCTTTTGACCAAACTTTGTGTGATGGCTAAGCCCAGTCCATTGCCGCGCAGCGAATTGTCATTGCCAAGATGCGCTTGGCTGTCAAGCTGTACAAACGGCTCGAATATTTGCTTGATCGATTCGATAGGGACGCCAATCCCTGTGTCTTCTACTTGGAGCACAAGCTTCCCCAAGTCGTCTGAGCCTCGGTTTAAGCTGAATTTCACCCGTGTCGTGACAGCACCACTGGTTGTGAATTTCAATGCATTACCCAATAGATTCAGCAAAATTTGGGTGAAACGATGCGGGTCGATTCGAACCCATTGCGGGAGTGAGGGATCGATTGAAAGGTTGTAGTCAATCGCTTGACTTGCAGCCTTAGGTGCCAGCGTCTGATGTGTTTCTTTCAATACCTGATGTAGGTTCACAGTTTGTGGTGTGAAGACTAATTTGCCTTGTTGAATCTGAGAAAAATCTAGCAAATCATTGATGACGGTGAGCAAATGTGCAGCAGAGTTTTGCGCTCCCTGAACGTAACTGGTTGCGATGGTTGGGACATCTTCTGTGGTTCTGAGTAAGCCCAAATATCCCATGATGGCATTCAGTGGAGTCCGCATTTCATGGCTCACAGTGGCTAAGAAACGATCTTTGTGAACGTTTGCGAGTTGCAGGTCTTGTGACAGCGTTTTGAGCGTTTTATTTTGATTTGTGATGTAGCGCATGGTCTGCGCATTGGCTGAGTCATAGGTCATGACCAGCATCACTTGGGAGATGCAAAGGAGACCAATCATGATGGCACTCAATGCCATTTCTCTAGGGGTTGCGTTGTGTGTAAATGGCACCATGCCGTGAATTTGCGCCCAATAAATCACCACCACTGCAGAGAATGAAATGATCAACCAGGCATAGCTCCAACGTCGAGAAACCGTGAACAAAGGCAGGATGGGAACGATGCCCATCCAAACCATCACCGGAGACATCACGCCCCCCGTGTAATAGGCGTTATAGAGAATGCCCCACATCAGTGTCGCTTGGTAGCCTAGCTGTACCCATGGGATGGGTATGCCCCATCGCCACAGTCCAAGGCAGCCCGTCAATAGAACAGCGCACAATGCAGATGACCATGCAGGTCGCCACTGTTCGGTGTAGACCAGCAAAGGTGATAGCAGTAGCAGGCAAAAAACTGCAGAAACCGAAAACCACAAAAAGTAATAGTCTTCAATGCTTCGAAGATGCAGCGGAAGTTTGCGCAGCACGCCGCTATAAATTCCTCTCTTGAGATCGAAAGCCATGCAATCGTTCAGAGATGAATCACCAAGCTGTCACTAGCTGAGCACTGAAGCTGCTCAGTGTGAACCGATGCGCAGGTAAGGGTGTTGGCTCAGCAAAATAATGATTTTTGCTGGCTTGGACACGTAGATCGCTGCTTGGCGTGACTTTCCACATTGCGGCCATGTTTTCACCGCCTTCATTGACCATCGGCAAGTTGTAAACAGTTTGAGTGAGCATGTCGACGGTGTGAAACTTTTTGCCGCGTTCAATCCCAATCGTGACACTGGATGGCATCCAAGACGAGCTGCTGTGTAGAAATTGTGTGAGTTTGAAGTCTGTTCCCTGGGTGCTGGAGTAGCCGAGTGCGCGAGTGGGGTCAAGATTTCGGGTTAAGTAGGCACGTGCTTGAAACCAATTTTGGTTTTCATTGAATCCAAACCCAATGCCAGGACTGATTTGCGTTGCATTCGCAGAGTCTTTGAAGTGAGAGCTGGCATACCCCAATTCAAGTTTGAGTGGCTGGCTATAAGACAACCAACTGAGCTGAGGTGCGATCACGCGAACGCCATTGCTGTCTCCTGTTTTCGTATCGTTGTAGACCCGATGTGCATCGAGTTGAATCGTCCATCGTCCAGGCCAGGCCGTTGAGGGTATGTGGACATGGCCTGAAAGCAGCCAGTTATCTTGGTCTTGAGTCGATGTTTGCGTGATCGGCGCCATGCTAATTCGGGTGGATTGCAGGCCCGCAGTCACACCCCATTGCGAATTGTGAATGCCTGTTAATCGGAATCCAGTGCCATGCTGGTTGTTCATGGTGAGCGAGTCAGTGTAATGACCGGTCATCGCAGTGATAGCTGAGTTGAACTTCCAACCCTCTTGCGCTTGTGAGGCAAAAGGTAACGCGCACACAAGCGCTAGCAATTTGATGAGTTGGTTGGGTTTCAAGGTTTTTGACAAGTCTTGGACTTGATGGTTTGGTTTTACAAGTTTTCTAATTTAGTGTCGAAAGAGATTCAATGAATTGACGGAATTTGAATTGGCGGTAATCACTTCCTGCATAAGTAAGTGAGCCATCGATGCATTTCAAACGTACTGTTAACGTACATTTTTTTTAAGTGCACGTGACATGTGCTGAGAGGTAGATATGGCGAGTTTTCAGCTCAGGCTTGAGGCTTGGATAAGTCGTTGCCTAGGGCGAAAAATGCATCCGCAGTTGCAACCCACTTTGATGGAACGTCTCTCGCACGAACTTCGCACATCACTCACCGGCATCGTCGGCTACGCTGAGTACTTGGAGGCAGGTTCATCCGATCCAATGATGAACTTCACGGCGCACATCATTCGTGAGAGTGGTAAAAGCTTGAATCGAACAAGTCAGTCATTCTTTGATTTTTATTTGCTAAGCCAACGCCAAATTCGTCTCAAGTGCAGCCGTTTTGTTTTATCTGAAATTGCTCGTGAAGTCATTGCCCATCATCAGGTCCTTGCCTCTGAACGGGAGGTGAGTCTAGGATTTACTTGCACAGATGAAGCCTTGGATGTCCTCATGAGTTCGGACAGAGAGCGACTTCACCAAGTCATGGACGGCTTGGTTTTTGGAATTCTTCAGGCATCTGCGAAGTGGAGCATGGTTCAGACGCATCTTGAGTTTGATCGGAAGCATCGGATGTTGATGCTTTCATTTGTTTCGTCTGGTGTTGCTGTATCAGCACCACAGATCCAAATGCTCACCCAGTTTTGGAATGGCGAAACATATCAATTTAAATTGCAAGAAGGCCCAGGTATTGAGATGGCTCTTGCAAAAGAGATGATTTATTTTTTAGATGGATTTGTGAGGTTTGAACACTCAGTCGAATCTCCGTCTCGTCTTGTGGTGACGTTTCCAGCTGACAGAGCTTCAATTCCGAGAGGATATTCATGAAAAGAGTGGTGTTGGTGATTGACGATAACCGCGTCAGTCGATTGTTACCGGGGTTCATGCTTCATCCCTTCGCAGAGCAAATCAAAGTGTTCGAATGCGAGCGGGGTTCGGATGCTTTGCACGTGCTTGAAACAGAGCCAGTCACGCATGTTTTACTTGATATCTCGATGCCAGACTTTGACGGCATTCAAGTGGCAAAAGCAATGTCGGCCCTCTCTCCCTCGGCGTCACTGCGTTTGATCGCATATACCGCTGATGTTCGTGCCGTCGACGATCAAGCCCTCAAATCGGCTGGATTTGATGCAGTCTTGTTGAAACCTATCAAAAGCGATGACCTGCTGCGCGTTCTAGATTTATCTGGCTAAAGCGAATTCAGTACTTCTTCCGTGTGCTCACCCAGCCGTGGTACCGGTCGCCATATGCCAGTCGGCGTTGCACTCATGCGCACAGGCGGACGAAATTGCCGCAAAGTACCCTCATGTGGATGTTGAACATCAACCCATGCTTGCGTGGCTGTGAGGTGAGGGTCCGTCAATAAATCATCGAGTTTCATCATGGGCATGACGGGGATGTCATTCGCCGCGAGCTCTTTCATCCATGTCTCGCTACAGCGTGTCCGCATGTGTTCGCCTACGAATACATAAAGTGCATCAATGTGTTTGATGCGCTCGCCTTGCGTGGTGAACCGTGGGTCTGACAGAAACAACTCTGGACGTCCAATCAATTTCAAAAAGCTTTGCCAATGGGCATCGTTGTACATGAGGGCGCAGATGTACCCGTCTTGTGTTTGATAGGGCTTTCGGTTTGCCGCCAACATGCGGGAATGGCCCATCGGCGCTATGGCCGGCTGCCAAGTCTCTCCGCCTAAATGTTCCCCCAAAACAAACTGCAACAAGCACTCAAACATCGGAACCTCGACGTGTTGTCCTAGACCCGTCCGATAGCGTGCAATGACAGCTGCCAAAACAGCGTGCACCATGTTCAACCCTGTGACACGATCCGCAAATGTGGCGGGCACGTAGCGTGGCTCGGTGCTACCGCTTTGCGTCATGAGCCAAGGGATGCATGCAGCGCCTTGAATCAAGTCGTCGTACGCCGGCCATTCAGAGTAAGGCCCGCCTTCGCTGTAGCCATAAGCGCCACAGACCACCAAGCGTGGATTCAGTGCATGTAGGGTTTCAAATGAGAGCCCCAAGCGCGCCATCGAGGCCGGGCGAATGTTGTAGGTCAGTACATCTGCGGTTTTGCACAACGCAAGGAGTTGTTCGCGCTGCTCAGGTTGCCGCAAATCAAGCACTACCGAACGTTTGTTACGGTTGGCGTTGATGAAGATATGCCCCATGCCAGGGTGCTTCATGGGACCTGCATGGCGCATGATGTCGCCGCCAGGCGGTTCAATTTTGATGACGTCTGCGCCGTAGTCCCCCAGTATTTGCGTGGCATAGGGACCGAGCACCACGCCTGTCATGTCGATGACGCGCAGGCCTACAAGTGCGCCCTGCATGCTGGAAAGATCTAGGTTGTTCATGCCGGACGGTTACTCGGGTGTGATACCCGCAGCTTTGACCCAGCCACCCCATTTTTTAATTTCAGCATCAATGGTTTTTGCCAAAGTGGCGGAGTCTTCCACATCCAGGTCAATGCCAACGCCTTGAATCTTCTCGCGTACTTCTGGCTTGGCCAGTACGGCCATCAGCGTGGCTGAGGCTTTCTTTTGTACATCGGCAGGAACGCCTGCAGGTGCCATCAATCCAAACCAGGCGCTGACGTTGTAGTCTTTGACGGTATCGCCAATCGGCGGGACGTTGGGGGCTTTGCCTGCACGTTTGCGTGTGGTCACGCCCAAGCCACGCATACGTCCACCGTTCATTTGCGATACAGCGTTTCCTGTGTCGGCGAAAGCAAATTGAATCTGACCGCCCAACAAATCAGTCAGTGCCGGCGGGATGCTTTTGTAGGGCACATTCACAGTTTGCAAGCCTGCCAATTCAGTCAGCATCGCGGCCGATACCAGCGACCCAGAGGAGCCATGCCCAAATGCCAATTTACCTGGGTTGGCTTTGGCGTATGCCACGAACTCTTTCATGTCTTTGGCTGGGAAGTCAGTGTTCACCATCAGAATGAAACCGGTTTCGCCAATCTTGCCAATTGGCGTGAAGTCCTTAACAGGGTCATACGGCAACTTGCGATACAGGTGAACGTTGGCTGCTTGTGTGGTGCTGGTGGTGACCAAAAAGGTGTACCCATCTGCTGGCGCTGCTTTGACCACTTCGGCTCCCAAAATGCCATTGGCTCCTGCTCTGTTTTCGACGGTGATGGTTTGTCCCATCGCTTCTCCCATGGCTTGAGCCAAGATGCGACCGACGTTGTCTGTGGCACTACCCGCGCTGAAGGGAACGATGAATTTGATCGGTTTGCTGGGGTAACTTTGAGCGTGCCCAGCTGTTGCCATGAAACAGCCTAGTGCTGCGGCTGCGAAGCTGGTGAAAAAGGAACGACGAAGTTGTGAGCTAAGTTTAGGGTGGCGCATGGTTGTCTCCAGTGTTATTTGTCGATTACTGCACGCCACCGCTGACTAGTCTTTGGTGGCGCGACGTTGGACGGCATCAATATACGCCTGTCCGTCCGGGGGGCGGCCGCTGCGCTGACTTTCCCAAATCATCTGCCCGAGAGCCTCCATAGTTTCATGATGCGCGTCGTGCAGCGAGTTGCGTTTGGCCGTCAGCAGCTCAACCGCTTGGCGTATGCCGCGCGGTTGATCAATCGAGCATTGCTCACTGACAGAGAGGTGCATCGACAAGTGCAGAAAGGGGTTGGTTTTGCCGTCCTTGACTTCGTACATGCGCTCGAGCGCGGCATCGACATCGGTGAAGTCGGCGTGGTATTCCGGGTGCTCGGCCACCCACTGGCTGGCCAGTGTTTCCAGTGCATCCATGGGCTGTGCGGTGCGCCATTTGGCGTAGACCGCACAAAAAAAACGCCTTACATCGGCTTGGCTGGGTTCAAACATCACTGTTCAACGAATGCGCGTTCCACCACAAAGTCCCCGGGCGTGGTGGTTGAGCCCTCTTTGAAGCCACGTGCTTCAAGCAAGGTGCGCATGTCTTTGTTCAGGCCTGGGCTGCCGCAGATCATGATGCGATCGTTTGCGGGATCAATGTTGGGCAAGCCTAAATCTTGGGTTAGTTTGTTTGAAGTGAGTAAGTCGGTCACACGGCCTTGGTTGTGGAAAGGTTCGCGCGTGACAGTGGGGTAATACAGCATTTGGTTGCTGACCATCTCACCCAAGAATTCGTGTTTGGGCAGCTCTTCTGTCAAGTACTCGCGGTAAGCCAATTCTTTGACTTCGCGCACGCCGTGTACCAAGATGACTTTTTCGAAACGTTCATAGGTTTCGGGGTCGCGCACGATGCTTAGGAAGGGGGCCAAGCCAGTGCCGGTGCCAATCAAGTACAGATTTTTAGCGGGCAACAAATAGTCGCATAGCAGGGTGCCCGTGGGCTTTTTGCCAATGACGATTTTGTCGCCCACTTTGATGTGTTGCAGCTTGGAGGTGAGCGGGCCGTCTTGCACCTTGATGCTCAAGAACTCGAGATGTTCTTCGTAGTTGGCACTGACGATGCTGTATGCCCGCAACAGGGGTTTGCCGTTCTCTCCGCGCAGACCGATCATGGTGAAGTGACCATTGGAGAAACGCAACGAGGTATCGCGCGTGGTGGTGAAACTAAACAGACGGTCTGTCCAGTGGTGGACGGACAAAACTTCTTCGTCGAGGAATGCACTCATGGCAGGAATAAATCGATATAAATCAAGCCCTCTAGTGTAGGCGAGGGCTTAAAACCTAAGGCTATATGTTCGGATGTCGAACGCTATAAGGCTTGACCTGAATCAATCGCCAGCGGGGTTCAGACCTTGCCCGAAAACCCGTTTTGACGCCATGCTTCATAGGTGATCACGGCCACCGAATTGGACAAGTTCAAACTGCGTTGGTCGGCGCGCATGGGCAAGCGCAAGCGCTGCGCGATAGGAAAGCTTTCCCGAATCTCGATGGGCAAACCGCTGGTTTCAGACCCAAACACAAACCAATCACCAGGGTGAAAAGCCAGTTCGTGTGCAGTTTGTGAACCTTTGGTGGTCATCGCAAAGAGGCGAGCAGGGTCGGGCTTTGCCTCGGCTAAAAAAGCTTCCCAACTTGCATGCCGCAACACGGGGGCGTATTCGTGATAGTCCAAGCCAGCCCGACGCATGTGCTTGTCATCCATTGAAAACCCCAGGGGTTCGACCAAGTGCAAGCTGCAGCCCGTGTTGGCCGCGAGGCGAATGATGTTGCCCGTGTTGGGCGGAATTTCAGGATGAACGAGAACAATGTGGAACATGGCGTGCATTGTCCTGCATGCAGAGGTTTGCTTCTGAGGGCAGGTTTCAATGATGCGAAGCGTGAGCCTCTGTCCGAGCGAATACCATCCCCGTGATGTGGGCTGCGCCCGCGGAACGCAGTGCGCGAGCGGCTTCGTACAGCGAGGCGCCTGTGGTCATCACATCATCCAGCAGCACCACGTGTTGACCCCGCACATCTGAGGCGTGTTCTGGCGCCACCCAGAAGGCATCGCGTACGAGATCGAGACGTTCTTCCCGGGTCGCGCCAACTTGGTGGGCACTGTCGCGACTGCGCAGCAACGCATGCGCTTCGGTTTTTTGTGGCGCCAGATGCCGCGCCAACTCCAACGCTTGGTTGAAGCCACGGTCGCGCAAGCGCTGTGATGAAAGCGGCATGGGTATGACCATGTTCGCTGCTTCAATCGCAGGTTCGATCCAAGGGGCGTGACGCATCAGGTCAGCCAAGGCCCGGGCGAGGCTGGGATCCGATTGGAACTTGAAACGTGCAATGCACGTTGACCAAGGGAAGTCGTAGCTCACGGCAGTGACGCAGGCATCCAAAGGGCTAGGGTGTCCGACGCAGTTGGGGCATAAATTTTGGGTGAGCGTCAACGCGCAGGTGGGGCAGCGCCGGGTGGGCTGTGCAAAGCGTTCCACGCACGGGGCACACAAGGCCTGGCTGGGCCATGCATGGCAAATGTGGCAGACGCTGGGCAGGGACATCAACTGACGCAGTCCCCTGCTGAGTTGCCATCCTTGTTTGAACAAAGCCTGTTGACGCGGAGGGTGAACCATGCACTCAATATACTTGCGTATCCATGTCTGACACCTCCAGCGCTGAGCGCCCTCCCACCTTAGATCCAGTTGCCAGTGCCCGTTGGGGTAGGCGTGTCCATTTGCAATCGCCTTGGCTGAATGAAGAAATCGGTCGCCGCATGGAGGATCGATTGCAATGGATTCGCTTGCAGCCCGCTACATGGGTGGATTGGGCTCCTGTGAGTGGTGGGTTGAACGCCCATCAACTGTTGCGCATGCGCTATGAACATGCTGCTTGTACGGTCGTCGAAGCCACGCCGACCCTTGAAACTCGGGCACGTGAGGCTTTGCAAATCCCCTGGTGGAAGCGCTTACTCACATCGAAATCTATAAGTTTCCGAGTCCCAGACGCTGGCAGCGCAGACATGTTGTGGGCCAACATGGCTCTGCACAACACGGCTGACCCACAAACCCTGCTAAGACAGTGGTACCAAATGTTGGCCGTCGATGGTTTTTTGATGTTCTCGTGTTTAGGTCCGGATACCCTGCGTGAATTGGATGCGGTGTACCAAGACTTGGGTTGGCTGCCAGCGCATCACGACTTCACCGACATGCACGACTGGGGCGACATGCTGGTGCAAGCGGGGTTTGCAGAACCCGTGATGGACATGGAGCGGCTCACTTTGACTTACGACAGTCCGGAACGTTTACTGTCTGAGCTTAGGTTGCTGGGGCGCAATTTTCATCACCAGAGATTCTCCGCCTTGCGTGGACGTGGCTGGCGAGAGAAATTGATCCAGGCTTTGTGGCAATTGGCGTCAGCCAACCATGAGGGCCGCTTGGTTCTGACGGTCGAGGTGATCTATGGCCACGCAGTCAAGCCAATCCCCAAAATCAAAGTAACTGGTGAAACAGTGGTGGCTCTGCAGGACATGCGAGGTTTGCTGAAAGCGCGTCCCGCCGCCTCTACTCACATCAAGTAATGATCAAGTAGCAGGGCTGCAAACAAGGCAGTGAGGTGAATCAGTGAAAAACGAAAAGTTTTTCTTGCCAGCGTGTCGGAATAATTTTTCCAAAGAGCCCACGCATAGCCAATGAAACCCAGACTCAGTCCCGTCGCTACAACGAGGTAAAGCCATGAGCTCATGCCAAATGCAAAAGGCATCAAGCAGGCGGCCATCAACAGAAAGGTGTAGAGCAATATTTGTAAACGGGTGAAGGCATTGCCATGGGTGATGGGCAGCATGGGCAACCCCGATTTGCGATAGTCTTCAACGCGGTAGAGTGCCAGCGCCCAAAAATGTGGCGGCGTCCATAAAAAGATGATGAGGAAAAGAATCAGCGCTTCTGCACCGACATCACCCGTGATGGCGGTCCAACCTAGCACGGGGGGCATGGCACCCGAGGCACCGCCGATCACGATGTTTTGGGGTGTTCTAGGCTTGAGAATGACGGTGTAAATCACGGCGTAGCCGATGAAAGTGGCGAATGTAAGCCACATGGTCAGTGTGTTGACTTTCCAATAAAGCACCAATGAGCCCAAGGCGCAGAGGGCGGATGAAAAAAGCAGCACTTGTTTGTCGGACAACTCACCTCGTGCAGTGGGTCGCCAAGCTGTGCGGTGCATTTTGGCGTCGATGGCTTTTTCAATCAAACAGTTAAAGGCAGCGGCAGCCCCTGCCACCAGCCAAATGCCAAAACAAGCCCACACCATTCGCTCTATCCCTGTCCATGAGGGCAATCCAGGGATGGCAAGCACCATTCCAATCAGTGCGCAGAAGACGATGAGCTGAATGACGCGTGGTTTGGTCAGTGCGTGATATTGTTGAAAGAGAGAAGACAGCATGTTCAGGATTTAGGCGATATCCAGTAAAAACTGAACAAAAAGAGTGGTTTTTCTGAGTTCAAAGCTTACCTCATTCTGTATATCCATACGGCCTACCCCTTGGCAAACCCCATGTCATTTTGAGCAGGACATGGTTAGTATTTATCTAGGTTAAATATGCCAATGACAGGAGATCGACAGATGACTGCCCAGCGATTGATGTGTATTGCATGGCCCGCATTTCTGATGACGGTGTTGCTTGAGGGATTGGTGTTCGCGGTGATCGATCCCATGGATCTGCACTTTGTGGCTGAAGGATTTGAATTGTCGCGACAAGGTTTTTATACGCTTGCCTTTTTTGTTTTCTGGGGAATCATCGCGATTGCAAGCGCTTTGAGTATTTTTTTGCTCAATGCCCCCCAGAATTCAGAACAGTTCAATCCACAAACAGGTCATTGAATCAACACGATCGTCGATTCAAAATAACGTTGAAACCCATACGCCAAGCCTGACAGCATGGCAGCTGTTCCCACCATCAGGCTGGCGACGATAGCGCCAATGGTGGCCCATTGGGTTTGTCCTGCGGCATGCTCTGGGTCAGCGCCAGGATTGAATCGCTGATTCCATTGCTGTGGTCGCATGAGTCCAAAGACAATGGCATTGAGGCAAGTTGCCGCAAGCGTGAAGCCAAAAATTGGCAGCAGCCACCAGCTCAGCACATCATCCAGACCAAACTCTTGAATCCGTTCAAAACCATAGATGCCTAGCGCCGTAGGGATCGGGATGAGCCAACCCAAGGTGTCAGTCCATCCATAGAGATAAAAGCGATGCAAACCAATGGGGCCAAATAGAAATGTGATCCATGCTGCCAGCGTTTTATTTTTCATTTCATCGGCCCGGTTGATCCCAAGAGGAGGCAGCGCGAATCAAGCGCTCAACATCTCTTTTGATTTTCGCCGCAGACGAAGCGTCAGGATGCGGAGGAAAGCGCATCATCCATCGCCCCATAGGGTCTATCAAATACAAATGGTCGCTGAGCGCTCGATTGGATGCAGGTGATAACCACTGTCCCAAATTGTCTGCGCTGGAACGCAAAACGGTGGCGCCGTTGAGCGCTTGGATTAACTTCTCGTCGACGGGGGCGGCATCATTTACCAACCAAACCCGATCAAGCTTGGCTTGTTCTTTTCCTAAACTTTTATGCAGTTGCCGCTGCACGTAAAGCAAATTTTCGCAGTCCAAATTGCATGCGCCACCACCGACCGTGACCAACAACCATTGGCCACGCAAGTCTTGCAAATTAGAGGTTTGGTTTTCGAGGTTGGTGACGGCTATGTCGGGTAGGACTCGGGGAGGGTCAATCAGTTCGCCATAAGCGGTCGAACTTTGTGGCCGAATGATGTAGTAGGTCAGGTACGAAAAAATAACGGGTAAGGCGCAAACCAATAGAACCAGCAGCAAACTGATGCGACCTGACCGTGTCATCGCATCGTTTGTCACGGCGGCATCGACGGGTGATGGGAGGTCATAGACCGTCAGGCCGATGGGCATAGGCTTATTGCTGGAAGCAGGGTCAGTCATGTTTGATCTTTTGAATGATTTGAAACCATATAAAGAGTCCCGCACTGAGTGCAGCAAGTGCAAACCACTGCAGCGCATAGGCTCGGTTTTTGTCTGCCCCAGAGAGGATCGTAGGCCAGTTGCGCAAAAGACCTTGAGATGGAGGTCCTACCTCCATCACGGTAGCCAGTACTTTGAGGCCTGTGTCTTTTTCAAACTCTTCAATGCTTAGATTTTGCCTGAGAGATTGAAACACTTGACGGTGTCCGGCCGATACAGGTGGGGCCGCTAGTTCAACCATTTTTGAAGGTGCTGGTACCCACCTACCTTGGACACGTACCGGGCCTGGCGGGGTTTGGATGGGCGGCAGCTTGTCGCTCAGGGTTCGGTCTCTGGGGGCCCAGCCGCGCTGCACCAAGATCGTATCCCCTGATTGAAGTTTCAGGGGGGTCAGTACCCAAAAGCCTGGCTGACCTTGCATGGTTCGGTTAGCGAGAAAGACCGTCCATTGAGCAAGCCATTCCCCATGCGCATCGACCTGTCGTTGCAAACCTTGCGACTCGCTCATGCCTTGAATGAAGTCCTGGGCTGTGAGAGGTTGGCGTGCCGCTTGCGCCTGTTCCTTAGCGAATGCAGCTTCTTTGTATTCTGCACGGCTGAGTTGCCAGAAGCCCAAGCGCATGGTGAGGGCGCACAAGGCCAGGGCCGCCACAAACAACAGCCACCAATGTGCCGAAAAGATGGATTGAGACTTGAAGTGAACTTGCATGGGTTAAAACCGATGCCTTTCAGGGCAAAACCTGACCATAATGTCATGCATGAAACTAATTATTAGCATTGCATTTTTAGGTATTTTGGTGAGCCTAGCAGCCGCTGGGTTATTCATGCTGAAAAGTGATGATACGCAAGGTAAAACCGATCACATGGCACGGGCATTGACCTTGCGAATAGGCATTTCAGTGACTTTGTTTTTGCTTATTTTGCTACTCTGGTCGTTGGGAATTATTCGACCAACGGGCATCATCCCGAACTAGTTAGAAAAAAAGCCGTCTGACGACGGCTTTTTTGTTGCGGGCAGCTTGGATTACAGCCAGTACACCAAAACGTACAAGCCCAACCACACCACGTCCACAAAGTGCCAGTACCAAGCGACACCTTCGAATCCGAAATGATGATCGGCTGAGAAATGTCCTTTTTGCAGTCGCAAGGTCACGATCACCAGCATCAGCGTGCCCATGAAAACGTGGAAGCCATGAAAGCCGGTCAGCATGAAGAACGTAGAACCAAAAATGCCTGAGGACAGTTTGAGGTTCAGGTCTTGATAGGCATGGATGTACTCGTAACCTTGGCATGCCAAGAACGTGGCGCCAAGCAAAACAGTCATCCACATGTAGGCAATGGTTTTTGCACGTTCGTTTTTCAGCAACGCGTGATGAGCGATGGTCAACGTGACGCCTGAGGCCAACAACAAAGCCGTATTGATGGTGGGAAGCCACAGGGCGGACATGGTTTGGAAGGGCTCGATGATTTGTGCGGGGGAGGCTGTGATGCCTTCCCCTGTGCTGGGCCAAGCAGCCTTGAAGTCAGGCCACAACAAACTCACGTTGTCTTCGTTGCCTAGGGCGGGAACTGCATGGACACGCGCCCACCAGAGCGCGCCAAAGAATGCACCAAAGAACATCACTTCAGAGAAGATGAACCAGCTCATGCTCCAGCGGAATGAGCGATCGATATTAGTTCCGTATTTGCCAGAAACACTCTCATCGATGGCATCTCCAAACCATTGGTAGAGCACCCCCAACCAAATCATGATGCCCAATGCCAAGGAGTACTTGCCCCAGTCGGCATCATTGACCCACTGGCTCGCCCCCAAAATGACAAAAAATAAACCAAACGCCGCCATCGCGGGGTGGCGCGATGGTTCGGGCACAAAGTAGTGAGGGACGTGACCGTGCGAATTTGCACTCATGCTGTTCTCCTGAGTAAAACTAGACAATCAAATTGACCACGACAATCAATCCAATTACAAAAAACAAGCCCGACACAACGGCAACGAAGACAAGTTGTGCAGGCGTCACCTGAGCGGCGTCTTTATGAAATTCGCTGCGCTTTCGGATGCCAAAAAAAGACCAAGACACCATTTGAAAAGCCCGCAGTGTTGACACCACCGTGGGCAACACTTTCGATTCGGTTTTCATCCACCTACCTCCAGTGCCATTGGTTTAGTTGCAGCTGTGGGAACAGCAGAACCAACTTCAAAGAAGGTGTATGACAAGGTGATGGTGGTGACGTCTTTGGACAATTTGGGCGACACATAGAACACCACAGGCCATGATTTCTTTTCGCCTGGGGCTAAGGTGTACTGGTTGAAACAAAAACATTCCAGTTTGTTGAAGTGTGCTTGCGCTTGAAGCGGGGCATAGCTCGGAATAGCCTGGGCCGACATCGTCCGATCTTGAGCGTTTTGGAACTCAAACATGACGGTGATCAATTCACCTGGATGGACTTCCACAAAACGCTTTTCAGGTTTGAATGTCCACGGACCACGAACGTTGGTGTCAAACTCCACGGTGACGGTACGAGAGGCATCCACCTGGGTGTTCGTGAGACCCGCGCGACCATTCATGGAACCACTGGCTTCGCGCTCACTGAGGGCCAAGATATTGACGCCCGTCCAATCACAAATCGCTTTGTACAAAGGGATGAGCAAGTAGCCGAAAGCAAACATACCCAAGGTGACGGCAAACAGCTTAGCCATCAGACCTTTGTTTCTGGCAATGTCCCTCATGGTCGGCCCAGCAACAGCACTTTGACAATGATGCCGAAGAAGAAAACAACGACAACGCTGGCCAAGATGAGGGCCATTCGTACGTTGTTTTTCTTTTGTTCGGGTGTCATATCAGCTCAGTGATTAACCAACCACTTTGGTGGCGTCTTCATTCAATTTGGGCGGTACTTCAAAGGTATGGAAAGGGGCGGGGGAGGCCACTTCCCACTCCAAACCTTCCGCAGCTTCCCAAGGACGTTGTGGCGCTTTTTCGCCATCACCACGCATGCATGGAAGAATCACCATCACGAAGAAATAGACCTGAGCTAAACCGAAGCCAAAGGCGCCCAAAGAAGCCAAGGCATTGAAGTCAGCGAACTGCATGGGGTAGTCGGCGTAGCGACGGGGCATGCCGGCAAGGCCCAAGAAGTGCATAGGGAAGAAAGTGATGTTGAACGAAATCAGCGTCCACCAGAAGTGAATTTTTCCGCGAGTTTCGTTGTACATCACGCCACTCCACTTTGGAATCCAATAGTAGAAACCAGAGAACATGGCGAACAAAGAGCCTGCCACCAGCACATAGTGGAAGTGGGCGACCACGTAGTAGCCGTCTTGCAGTTGCAGGTCGATGGGGGCGATCGACAGAATCAAACCGGTAAAGCCGCCCATCGTGAACACAAAAATGAAGCCCACTGCAAACAGCATGGGGGTTTCAAATGTCATGGAGCCCTTCCACATGGTGGCGATCCAGTTGAACACCTTCACACCTGTGGGAACGGAAATCAGCATGGTCGCGTACATGAAGAACAACTGGCCTGTTACTGGCATGCCCGTTGTGTACATGTGGTGCGCCCAAACGATGAACGAGAGGATCGCGATCGAAGCGGTGGCGTACACCATGGACGCGTAACCGAAGAGCTTCTTGCGCGAGAAGGCAGGAACCACTTGGCTGATGATGCCGAAAGCCGGCAAGATCATGATGTAAACCTCGGGGTGACCAAAGAACCAGAAGATGTGCTGGAACATGATGGGGTCACCACCACCGGCTGGGTTGAAAAAGGTGGTGCCGAAATGACGATCAGTCAGCGTCATGGTGATCGCGCCAGCCAAAACAGGCATTACGGCGATGAGCAAATAAGCTGTGATCAACCATGTCCAAACGAACATGGGCATCTTCATGAGTGTCATGCCGGGGGCGCGCATGTTCAAAATCGTGACAACGATGTTGATGGAGCCCATGATGGAAGAAGCGCCCAAGATGTGCATTGCAAAGATCGCGGCATCCATCGACGGACCCATTTGCATGGTCAAGGGGGCATACATGGTCCAACCTGTAGCGGGTGCACCGCCAGGCATGAAGAACGAGCTACCCAAAGTGGCGGCAGCAGGCACCATCAGCCAGAAACTGAAGTTGTTCATGCGAGCGAACGCCATGTCGGGGGCGCCAATTTGCAAAGGAATCATCCAGTTTGCAAACCCAACGAAGGCCGGCATGATCGCGCCAAACACCATGATCAACCCATGCATGGTGGTGAGTTGGTTGAACAACTCTGGGTTCACGAACTGAAGTCCTGGTTGGAATAGCTCGGCGCGAATCAGCAAAGCCAAAATGCCACCAAAGATCAACATCGTGAATGAAAACAACAGGTACAGCGTGCCAATGTCTTTGTGGTTGGTCGCATACACCCAGCGACGCCACCCGTGGGGTGCGTGGTGGTGATCATCATGGTGGCCTGCGACCTGACCGTGTGAATCGATAACTGCGCTCATGGGAATACCTCTTGAAAGACTGATTCGTTATTTGGTGACATTGGCTTGCGCAACAACCTGAGTTGTTTTTGCATCAGCGGACTTGGTGCTCTGTTGAGCTTTGACCCATGCGCTGTAGTCTGCTTCGCTGAGCACTTTCACATGGATAGGCATGTAGGCGTGTTCTTTGCCGCAAAGCTCTTGGCACTGACCGTAGAAGTCACCCGTTTTTTCAGCCTTGAACCATGTGTCACGCACAAAGCCTGGAATAGCGTCTTGCTTGATGCCAAAGGCTGGCACAGCGAATGCGTGGATCACGTCGCTGCTGGTGGTGATGATGCGAATTTTTTTGTTGACTGGCACAACCAAGGGGTTATCCACTTTCAACAGGTAGTTGTCGATGTCGACACCCTTGGCACCCGAGTTAGACATCACGCGTTGTTCGTTGTCCAAAGAGGACAAAAATGCGATGCCGTCGCCTTCGCCTTTGATGTAGTCATAGCCCCAGCGCCACTGGTAGCCTGTGGCCTTGATGGTGATGTCAGCGTTGGATGTGTCTTTGCTGGCAACAATGGTTTTGGTGGCTGGGATGGCCATCAAAATCACAATGATCAACGGTGTCACGGTCCAAGCGATTTCAACCTTGATGGACTCATGAAAACTTGCGGGTTGGTGACCCACTGATTTGCGATGTTTCCAGATGGAATAGAACATCACGCCAAAAACCATCACAAAAATCACCATACAAATGATCATCATCAACCAATGCAGGTAATGCTGATCCTCAGCAATTTTGGTCACAGGTGGGTGCATGTTGAGCTGACGGACGGCTGGGCCCCCTGGCAAATCATTCACGGCGTGAGCAGCGGTGGCAACCCAGGCGCTCACCCAGAGCAGACCAGAGGCAAGAGTCTTCATCTTGGAGTTCATCATGTTGTTCTACTAAATTTATAAGATTGAAAAGGGTCGACTAAGAGGCGGTTCAGCGGAACTTCGACTGTGGAACCACAAGCAATTGGCCTGGTTGGCTGCCGAGGTAATTGGCAATTTCTTTCAACTCAGCGTTGCTGAACTGCTTGGCAATGCCGCCCATCACAGGATTGCTGCGGCCCCAAGTCGCGTTGCCATCGGTTTTATATGATTTGAGTGCCACAAAGAGGTAGTCGCGGTGCTGACCGGCAATCTTTGGGTAAGCGGGCATGATGGGTGTGCTGTAGTTCGCGCCATGGCAGGAGTTACAGCCACCTTTGACTAGCAGCTCATTCACTTTGGCTGAGGGCGCCGCGAGTTGTGCAGGTGCTTGCACCGCTTGCCCATGGTTCTCGTAATAAGCGGCAATATCAGCGATGTCTTGGTCGTTGAGCGATTGCGCCACGCTGCGCATCGTGGGGTGCTTGCGTTCACCAGATTTGTAAGCGTTCAGTGCGGTAGAAATGTACGCACCGTTTTGGTGAGAGATTTTGGGGACTTTGTAGACTTCCGGGAAGCTAGCTTGGTAACCGACGATGCCGTGGCAGCCAATGCACGTCGCTATCTTCGTTTCACCTGCTTGGGGATTCCCTTTAATTTCATCGGCTAAAACTGTGGTGGATGAAGACGCCAACAAGGCCAGCGCAGCAAGAAGAAGTCGGGGTGAAGTACGAATCATTGTCTTGAATAGGTATGAAATGGTTATTAAAGATCATAGTTCTATTGATCTATGTCAAAGCATTGGCGTAAACCCTTAACCCTACGCCGAATCTGTCTTCTGCTTGACAGCCGCTAGGCCGGTTACCACCTTGAGTTGGATAATCACTACAGATGATTCTTTTGTATACACACCACAATGCCACTTGACTTGTACGACCTTGCGCCAATTTTTCATCTGCTGGCCATGGCGATGTTGATTGCATTGCTGCCACTTTGCTGGGTTTGGTTACGACATGCCAAAGAATCAACCCCGAGAAGAATTCAGTTGCTGACGTGGATGACCCTGTTTCTCACCTTTGACTTGGTCATGTTTGGGGCATTCACACGTTTGACAGACTCCGGTCTTGGATGTCCAGATTGGCCTGGTTGTTATGGGTTTGCCACCCCGCTTGGGGCAAATGCACACATTCAAGAAGCACAAAATAACTTACCTCAAGGGCCAGTCACCTTTGCCAAAGCCTGGATAGAGATGGTGCATCGCTACTTGGCCATGGTGGTAGGGGCCTTGATCTTGACCTTGGCTGCTTTTGCTTGGTACCGCCGTGTCAAATTGAAGATGGCCAGCCCTGTTTTTTGGCCCACTCTGAGTCTGATTTGGGTGTGTGTACAAGGTGCATTCGGTGCTCTGACAGTCACCATGAAGCTTTTTCCATTGATCGTCACCTTGCATTTATTGGGCGGCTTGACCTTGGTGGCAATTTTGGTCGTTCAAGCTCAGTCGCAGCAACAGGTGATGCATCCGAAACCTAGAGTTCAGTTAGATGCTGCAACTTGGTGGTTCGCATGGGGAGGCCTTGCGTTGTTGGTGGTTCAAGTTTTATTGGGTGGTTGGGTCAGCAGCAATTACGCTGTGCTGGCATGTGACACCTTTCCTCTGTGTCAAAACGCATGGTGGCCAGACATGAATTTCGTGCAAGGGTTCAAGCTTTGGCGAGAGTTGGGCTCTGATGGGGATGGCGGCGTGTTGGCATTCCAAGCCTTGACAGCCATCCACTATGTGCACCGTTTGTTTGCTTACGTTGTATTTGTTTACTTGGGATGGCTGGCTTGGCGGATGCATCCGCAAACTGAGGGGAAAACCTTCGTGCACCTGCTGACAGGCTTGTTGTTGTTGCAACTCTTCACCGGGCTGTCTAACGTGGTGTTAGGCTGGCCGTTGATCGCTGCGGTGCTTCACACGGGGGGCGCCGCTGCTTTGGTGGCGACCATGGTTTGGTTTCTAAATAGCGCAGAGGTCGCACACTGATGCATTTGTTTTTTAGGCATCTACGGATGCGATGGCTCCTTTTTTTATTGGCCTTTGGCTTGAGCGCTTGTTCACCCGAGCGCGTGCAATTTCAGTCGATCGATATCACCGGTGCTGATTACGCCAAAACCTTTACCTTGACGGACCACAACGGGCAAGCTCGCAGTCTGTCCGATTTCAAAGGCAAAGTGGTCGTTTTGTTCTTTGGCTACACCCAGTGCCCCGACGTGTGCCCTACCTCCATGGTGGAGTTGGCTGAGGTCAAGCGTTTACTTGGCAGCGATGGCGAGAAGTTACAAGGCGTTTTCGTGACGGTAGACCCTGCTCGCGACACCACAGACCTGCTGAAAGCCTACATGGCAAACTTTGATCCGACCTTCGTCGCTTTTGTGCCCACAGCCGATGAGCTGGCAGATGTAGCCAAACGCTTCAAGATCTATTACAAAAAACAAGAAGGCAAAACGCCGACCAGCTACACCATGGACCATTCGGCAGGGAGCTATGTGTACGACACACAAGGCAATGTGCGGCTCTACAGCCGCTATGGCTCTGGAGCCAAGGTGTTGGCCCAAGACATTCAAACCTTGTTGCGTACGACACCTTGATGTGGATCTGAGCGCCGCAAAAAGAAAGGGCCGTCATGTCAAACATGACGGCCCTTTGATTTGTATGCAGCCTGGTTTAGGCGTATTCAGCCAAAGCCGCTTTCATTTTCTTCATGGCTCCGACTTCAATTTGGCGAATGCGCTCCGCGCTGACGCCAAACTCTGCTGCCAACTCGTGCAAAGTCATGCCCCCTGAGCCGTTGTCTTGCACTTTGAGCCAGCGCTCTTCCACGATGCGGCGACTTCGTTCGTCGAGAACGTCCAAGGCTGCAGCAATGCCATCAGAGGCCAGTACATCACGCTGATGCGCGGCGATCATGGCGGTGGGTTCATGGTTCACATCGGTCAAATAGGCGATGGGGCCAAAGGCTTCGTCGCTGTCTTCGTTGGGTGTCGGGTCGAGCAGCACATCACCGCCAGACATCCGCATTTCCATCTCAACCACCTCTTCAGGCTTGACGTTGAGTTTGTTCGCCACCGCGCTGATCTCATCAGGGTTGAGGCTGTTACGGTGCGTGCCAGCATCAACCGAAGAGGCGTCGGCTTTGAAACCCTGTTTCATTGAACGGAGGTTGAAAAACAATTTGCGTTGGGCCTTGGTGGTGGCCACTTTGACCATGCGCCAGTTTTTCAAGATGTATTCGTGAATCTCGGCTTTGATCCAGTGCATGGCATAGCTCACCAAACGCACGCCTTGGTCAGGGTCAAAACGTTTGACGGCTTTCATCAAACCGATGTTGCCTTCTTGGATCAGGTCTGCGTGGGGCAGGCCATAGCCCAAGTATTGGCGTGACACGGAAACCACCAAGCGCAGATGCGACAACACCAACTTTCCAGCGGCTTCTAGGTCGTTGTTTTCTTTGAGTTGTCGTGCAAACTCCTGCTCTTGCTCAAGCGTGAGCATAGGCAAGCGGTTCGCCGCAGTGATGTAGGCGTCCAAGTTGCCCAGCGACGGCACCAGAGCCCAAGGATTGGATATGGCGAGAGGCTGTTGAATCAAGGTTGACATAGATGTAGTCCTTTCGGATAACTTATGCATATGTTAGCACTCGTCACCTCGGAGTGCTAATTACCCCATAAATACCCGGGTTAACCCTTGGATTGATCAGCCCAGCAATGCGTCTGCAAATTCCTGGGCGTTGAAGGTTTCCAGGTCTTCAACGGCTTCGCCCACGCCAATGAAGTAAACCGGCACAGCCGAACCTCCTGCTGATGCTCGGCTTTGACCCCACAGCGCAATGGCCGCGAGGACACCACCCTTGGCTGTGCCATCTAGCTTGGTCACGATCAAGCCAGTTAATCCCAACGTGTCGTCGAATGCCTTGACTTGGGCGAGAGCGTTTTGACCGGTGTTGCCGTCAATCACGAGTAACACCTCGTGCGGGCCAGACGCTTCAGCCTTTTGCACCACGCGTTTGATCTTTTTGAGCTCTTCCATCAGATGCAGCTGCGTGGGCAAACGTCCTGCCGTGTCGACCAACACCACATCTTTACCTCTGGCACGGCCTGCAGTGACGGCGTCAAAGCTCACAGACGCGGGGTCCCCCCCTTCTTGGCTCACAATTTCGACGGTGTTGCGTGTGGCCCAAACGGCCAACTGCTCTCGCGCTGCGGCACGGAACGTGTCGGCGGCGGCTAGCAACACCGAAGCACCGCTGTCGCTCAAGTGGCGGGTGAGTTTGCCAATGGATGTGGTTTTACCCGCCCCGTTGACGCCTGCCACCATGATGATGGTGGGCTTATGGGCGCCAATGGTCAGCGGTTTCTCCAAGGGCTTCAGCAATTGCGCGATTGCGGCCGCTAGCAAGGCTTTGACAGCGGCAGGGTCGGTGGTTCCTGTGTCTTTGACGCGACGCTTCAAATCAGCCAACAGATATTCTGTGGCTTGAACGCCGGCATCGGCCATGAGTAGCGCAGTTTCAAGCTCTTCATACAAATCATCGTCAATCTTCGTGCCTGTGAACACAGTGCTGATGCTTTGACCTGTTCTTCTCAGGCCCTGTCCCAAGCGAGCCATCCAGCTGGCGCGTGGGCGATCAGTGGGCATAGGGGGCGCTTCGGTGACTGCAACACTGTCGCTGGAGGTGGCAGGTTCTGACGCGTTTTTTTTCTTGAAAAAGCTAAACATGGGTGGGTGTTTCTAGAATTGGTCCATTCTATGAAAACCCGTAACCCTACTCTTAGTTCTTCGACCGCACCGATCAAGCCACACAAGGGCGCCGGAGAGGTTCGCATCATCGGTGGTCAATGGCGCCGTACCAAGTTGCCTGTGGCATTGAAACCTGGCTTGCGTCCCACGCCGGATCGTGTCCGCGAAACTTTGTTCAATTGGCTAGGTCAATCGTTGGAAGGTTGGCGTTGTGTCGATCCGTTCGCGGGAACGGGGGCCTTGGGTTTTGAAGCCGCATCGCGCGGTGCCGCGCATGTCCAGGTGTGTGAACTTGATCCGGCATTGGTGACGCAACTCAGTGCGCAAGTGAACCGGCTGAAAGCCACCAACGTGCATGTGTTGCGCACCGACGGCGTGGCGTGCTTGAAGCAGCTCAGCGCATCGAGTGTGGATGTGATTTTCATTGACCCTCCGTTTGATGGTGCGTTGTTTGAGCCCGCCTTACAAGCTGCGGGCAAAGCAGTCAAGGTCGATGGCTTTGTTTACTTGGAAGCTCCCTCCGCATGGACAGACGAGCAACTGGCGCCTGTCGGCTTAACCTTGTATCGACATCTCAAAGCAGGTGCGGTGCATGCGCACTTGTTGCGCCGAATTGCATAATCAGTGCGAATCAATAAGAACCTAGGAGCATCCATGTCCAAGCAGGTCATTGCCATTTACCCCGGTACGTTTGACCCCATCAGTTTGGGGCACGAGGACATCTTGCTGCGTGCAGCAGCCATGTTTGACAAAGTGATCTTGGCCGTGGCAACCGCGCATCACAAGAAAACTTTGTTCACGTTGGACGAACGTATGGACATGGCGCGCGAGGCCATGGCTGCGCACCCCCAGGTCGAGGTGGTGCCGTTCACTGGGTTGGCGCGTGACTTTGTACGCACCCATCACGCCACAGTGATGGTGCGCGGTGTGCGCACCGTGACCGACTTTGATTACGAATTCCAACTTGCGGGCATGAACCGCGAATTGATGCCTGAGGTGGAAACCGTGTTCCTCACTCCCAGCGCCAAATACCAATTCATCTCCAGTACCTTCGTGCGCGAAATTTCGCTGCTTGGGGGGGATGGAGACGGACAAAATCTGGTGTCATCGGGGGTGTACAAACGCTTGATGGCGAAGAAGACCACCACGCGCGCATGACCGATTTCTTGCTCATCCGCCACGGCGAGACGGCGTGGAATCGGGAGCTTCGTTTTCAAGGCCAGTTAGATGTGCCGCTGAACGACATGGGCTTGCTGCAAGCCCAACGCTTGAAAACCAGAATGACGCAAGCCGTGTCGGCATGGCATGCGCAAGGTCGATTTCCCAGTCGCTTGGTCAGCAGTGATTTGTTGCGTGCCCAGCAAACTGCTGAGCCTCTTTCTGAAGTACTTGGACACACCTGTGTGTTGCATGCGGGCTTGCGTGAACAGTGCTTTGGTGTCTTTGAAGGTTTGCGCAGCCCCGACATTCGTGCCCAATATCCAGACGCCTGGCAGAAGTGGTTGGCCTTTGATGCTGATGAAGCCGTGGAGGGGGCCGAATCCACGCGTGCATTCCATGCTCGTGTCATGGCAGCCTTGCAAGAGTTGGCAGATCAATACCCAGGGGAGCATGTGGTGGTGGTCACCCACGGGGGTGTGCTCGACATGGTTTGGCGTCAAGCGCAAGCGCTGTCCCTCAGCGGGCCACGTGTGTGTGACATCCCCAATGCCGGCCTGAACCAAGTCGCTTGGCGCGATGGCGCTGTGCAGATTCAAGTGTGGGCAGACGCCGTGCATTTGGCTGATTTGCCCGAGCAACCGGTGTACAGCCAAGCACGCTTAGGTCGTGTGGGTTAACCACCGCGGCTGTATCGCGTTTGTACGGTAGCAGAGATAATGAGCGTCTAGTTCAGACCTGTGACGGATTTCTTATGGCCTTGATGATCACCGACGAATGCATCAACTGTGATGTATGTGAGCCTGAGTGCCCGAACGAAGCCATCTTCTTGGGGCCTGAGATTTATGAGATCAACCCCGACAAATGCACGGAATGTGTGGGCCACTTTGATGAACCGCAATGCGTCCAGGTGTGCCCGGTGGCTTGCATCCCTGTGAACCCCCAGCGCGTCGAAGGGCGCGATGCCTTGCTGGCCAAGTTTCGACTGTTGCAGCAATCCGCCTGAGAAGGCACGTTTGTTTATTCTGCAGGAGGCAACGTTTGGACATTGCCTTTCTTTTTGGGCGGGGCTTTCGGGTCCTTGGCAGTGAAGTACTGTTGAGGCCTACGACCTCTGACCGTTGACTGTGTTTGCGTTGTTGGCGCTGTGTTAGCACTAAACCCATGAGCACTGGGGCTTGTCACGATGACGCGTGGTGGATTTTGTTTAACCACTCTATTTTCAGAGGCCAGTCGCTTTCTCTCGAGTGCCTCTGCCTCACGCAGTTTGGTCACAGCCGGTGACGTTGGCTGCAGTGCGTTGTAGCGCGGATTGGTGTGCGTGTTGATTTCAACGGCATGGCCATTCGCGCACAGGTCGCTGGTGCTGTAAGCGTCGCCACAGCGGTAGATGTTGGCGGCTAGAGTAGGTCCCACCATGAAGACAAATAAAAGCCACCACGCCGCGCGAAGCCAGTGATCGCGCTTGATCGAATCAGTTGGGCTGGCTCCCCTGGTCAGCAGCTTGATGTGCATCTTTCGTCTCGGTTGTCTTGGTGCCAGACAGCGCGGCCGGCCTTGGAGGTTTCGGACGTGGCGGCTTGGCGGTGTGAATCATTTGCGTGGCTTTCACCATGTCCCCCGAGAGCAAATGCGGCAACGCCAAACTGGTGCGGGTGATGCAGTCTTCAATAGCGGTTCGTTGGTCAGGGGCTGGTTTCTTCAGCACCCAATTCGCCACTTCTGACTTCACGCCCGGATGGCCGATGCCAATGCGCAACCGCCAGTACTGGTCTGTGCCCAACTGAGCATGAATGTCTCGCAGGCCATTGTGTCCGGCGTGGCTGCCGCCCAGTTTGAGTTTGGCTTCGCCGGGTGTGATGTCCAACTCGTCATGCACCACCAGTATTTCTTGCGGTTGAATTTTGAAGAAGCGTGCCAAGGCCCCGACCGATTTGCCTGAGAGGTTCATGAAGGTTTGCGGCTCCAGCAACCACAGGTTCTCGCCTTTGACGGATGTACGAGCCACAAGGCCGTGGTAGTTGCGATCAGGTTGCAATGCAACTTTGAGATCGCGTGCGACGGTGTCGATCCACCAAAAACCAGCGTTGTGGCGGGTGGCTTCATATTCAGTGCCGGGGTTACCCAGGCCAACAAGGAGCTTGATCATGTGTGGATTATTCCAAAGCAAAACGGCCCACCGAAGTGGGCCGTTGGAGGCAAACGCTCAAAGAGGAATTACTTCTTCTTTTTGTCGTCAGCGGCAGCGTCAGCAGCAGGTGCTGGCTCAGCCTTGGTAGCCACCACAGCGACCAACACGGGGTTGGCTTTGCCGTGTGTCACAGCCGTCACGCCTGCGGGCAGGGTGATGTCGTTGACGTGCAAAGAGTGACCTTTGGTCAAACCGCTCAAGTCCACAGCGATGAACTCTGGCAAGTCTTTGGGCATGCAAGAGACTTCCAATTCAGTGGCGATGTGGTTGATCAAGCATTGGTCTTGCTTCACAGCAGGTGAGTTTTCTTCGCCGCTGTAGTGCAAGGGCACTTTCTTGTGCATCTTGGTGTTGGCATCGATGCGTTGGAAATCGATGTGCAACACGAGTTGCTTGTAGGGGTGGTATTGCACGTCGCGCAACAACACTTCAGTTGTCTTGCCGTTGAATTCCATTTGCAACACAGACGCGTGGAAGGCCTCTTTTTTCAGGGCGTGCCACAAGGCGTTGTGATCGAGTTCGATCAGTTGCGGTTGGCCTTGGCCACCGTAAACGATGCCGGGTGTGCGACCGGTGTTGCGCAGACGGCGGCTCGCACCCGTTCCCTGCTTAGCGCGCTCAAAAGCGACAAATTTCATAATTAACTCCAGTAAGAATCCACCGCGACCAGTGTGATTCCAGTTTCAAAAATAGACTGCACAACAGAACGAAGGCAGCCCGGGGTGATGTTCGACGACGTCGCGACAGCTGTTTAAAACAGCTGGTCTTGGTCGGAGAACAAACTCATCACCGACTCACCGCTGGCGATACGTTGGATCGTTTCTGCGATCAACGGCGCAACCGTGAGTTGGCGGATTTTCTTGCAGGCGCGGCCCGCTTCGCTCAAAGGAATGGTGTTGGTCACCACAACTTCGTCGAGCGCATCGCCTTTGGCAATGCGTTCGATCGCAGGGCCAGAGAAAATGGGGTGGGTGCAATAGGCGTAAACCTTTTTGGCGCCACGTGCTTTCAGCACTTCAGCGGCTTTGACCAAGGTGCCGGCGGTGTCGATCATGTCGTCCATGATCACGCAGTTGCGGCCTTCGATGTCGCCAATCACGTTCATCACTTCAGACACGTTGGCTTTGGGGCGACGCTTGTCGATGATGGCCAAATCACAACCCAATTGCTTGGCCAACGCACGCGCACGTACCACACCACCCACGTCGGGCGACACCACAATCAGGTCTTCGTAGTTTTTGGTGCGTAAATCGCCCAACAGCACAGGCGAGGCATAGATGTTGTCGACAGGGATATCAAAGAAGCCTTGAATTTGGTCAGCGTGCAAATCCATGGTCAGCACACGTGCCACACCTGCGGTTTGCAACAAGTCAGCCACCAATTTGGCCGAGATAGGCACACGGCTCGAGCGGGGACGACGGTCTTGACGGGCATAGCCAAAGTAAGGGATGACGGCGCTGATGCGTTCGGCGGAAGCACGCTTCAACGCGTCCACCATGATCAGCAACTCCATCACGCTTTCGTTGGTCGGGGCACAAGTGCTTTGCACCACGAACACATCACGGGCGCGAACGTTTTGGTTGATTTCGACGGTGACTTCACCATCCGAGAAACGGCCGACATGGGCAGCGCCCACTTCAATGCCCAGGTGGGTTGCAATCTCAGCTGCCAACGCAGGGTTGGAATTGCCGGTAAAGACCATGAAGTCGGGTGTGTGGGTCGACATGATGACGTATGACTTTCGCTTCAAGACCAATGACGCAATAAGTCGTCACTTGCAACCTCGCACAGATGTGCGTTTGTAGACATTTGGCAGGGGATCGAGGACTCGAACCTCGGAATGCCGGAATCAAAATCCGGTGCCTTAACCAACTTGGCGAATCCCCTACACAGGTCAACCGCTTTGCAGCAATAGACCGTTAACTCTCGCTGGCTGCCCATCCCGCTTGGGGGTGAACGGCCATGTTGCTGCAAATCCGCATTTGCCAGTGGTGGGGTGCTGAGTCAATCAACACGCCATCAGGTAACTGGGCAAACACTGCGCTGCCAGAGCCGGTCATGCGTGGGCTTAATCCAAAAGAGGCCAGCCACTGAAGGGCTTGATCGACTTCTGGGCACAGCGCTTGGGCCACTGGCTGCAAATCATTACGGCCAAAACCGAAAGGATCAACAGCGAAGAGCGGCATTGTAGCAGTTTCTGTGGCGCGTTGCAGCTCTGGCGAGCGAAAAATTTTTGCAGTCTCCAGTCCCGCGGAGGGCTTGAGCACCACAAACCGCGCCGGCGGTATGTTCAGAGGTGTCAAGGTTTCGCCGATGCCTTCTACCCAAGCGTTTTGGCCGCCTAAGAAGAACGGCACATCTGCGCCCAAGGTCAAGCCCAACGGCAACAGTTTGGACAGTGGCCAGTTCAGGCCCCAGAGTCGGTTGAGGGCCAGCAGCGTGCTGGCGGCGTCAGAAGATCCGCCGCCCATGCCTGCCTGTGCGGGTATGTGTTTCTCAATCGCGATGTGCGCGCCCAATCGGGTGCCACTGGCCTGCTGCAGCGCACGGGCCGCGCGAACAACCAGGTCGTCGGCGGGCAGTGGCAAGGTGAGATCTTCACGCGCAATCACCCCGTCGTCGCGAACATCAAAGTGCAGCGTGTCGCACCAGTCGATCAGCATGAAAGCCGATTGCAGCAAATGGTAGCCATCGTCACGTCGACCTGTGATGTGCAAAAACAAGTTCAATTTGGCGGGCGCTAGGACGTGATGCAGTGAACGCATGGGCAGCTCAGTCAAGTTTGATGCGCAAGGAGACTTCGGGCAGAGGCGCGGTGCGACGCGCGGTCACGACACCTTGAGTAGCGCTGGATAAATCGGCCTGCCATCCGGTCGCCGTGGCTTGGTTGCCTTGAATCCATTGAAACATGGCGTCAATGGGCAACGCAGCACCCATGGTTTTCTCCGTTAAATCAGACAGGGATTGAAAGTTTTGCCGCGATCCGTTTTGGCTCAGCTGAACCGTTTGCGGAGCCCATTGCAAGGCCCCCAACGTCGTTCCCAAAGGGGAGTACAAATCAAGTTCGCCATTGCGAGCGTTGCCACGCAGTGAAAAGCCAGCGCTCATGGATGTTGGTGGTTCAGTATGCACTTGAATGCTTAAGCGACCTTGCCACTCTGTCGCAATCGTCTGTCGCTGAGGCACAGCGCATGCTTGTAGCAATACGCCAAGGCTGATGACGGACCAAGTGGCAAACCACTTGCGCTTTTGCTGACGCATGTTCACAGAGCGGGTTTTAGGCGTTGCAGTGTTTCTTGCAACGTTTCGTTGTTTGGCGCTATGTCCAAGCCTTCGCGCCAGACCTTTATCGCTTCATCTTGACGTTTTAAAACCCATAACACTTCGCCTAAGTGAGCTGCAATTTCAGCGTCTTGGCGGGTTTTGTAGGCTTTTTGTAAATGCATCAGGGCCGCGTTGAAGTTACCTAGGCGAAATTCGACCCAGCCCAAACTGTCGGTGATGAAGGGGTCCTCTGGGGCAAAAGTCAGGGCTTTGACGATGAGTTGCTTGGCTTCGTTGAGGCGCAAGTTTCGGTCGGCCAGCGAAAACCCCAGTGCGTTGTAGGCGTTGTAATAGCTCGGATTTTTTGCAATCACTGAGCGGAGCAACTTCTCCATCTCTTCGACTTGGTTCAGTTTTTCTGCCAGCATGGCCTGCTCGTAGAGCAGGTCGGCGTCTTCGCTGCTCTGCGCTTTCAATAGATCGAAAGCAGCTTGCCATTGGCGGTGATCGCGCAGCAGTTGAACTTCAGCCAGCAGACGGTTTCGTTCTTCTTCTGCATTGCTGGCAGGAAGTTGTGCGATGAGCTGGCGCGCTTCACGCATCTTGCCCTGACGGGCCAGCAGGGCAGCGCGGCGGGTTTGCGCTTGGGTCAAACCACGGGTGGTGTTTTCTGTGGGCTTTTGTGTGGCCAAGTTGGCATAGCGTGCCAAGGAGGCTTCAGCTTCTTTGTCTTGCCCCTGCTCAAATTGCAAAGATCCTAAAACCAACCAGGCATCAGCCAACTTGGGGTCTTTGCGTGTGATGGTTTGCAACTTTTGGGTCGCATCTGGATAGCGGCCAAGCTCAATCAGGACGCGAACATAGCTCATAGCCAAATCCGTGCTTTCTTGCTGACGCAGGGCCAGTTGCACCAGGGCTTCTGCCTCGTCCACTTTGCGTCCCATCAACTCAAGGCCCAGCAGCGAGGGTCCTTGGATTTTGATGTCTGCAGCTTGGCCTTTGCGAACGGCCTCCAGTGCCCCAACGACGTCGTCTGCCGCTAAGCGCATTCGACCCAGACTCGTCCAAGCCAACGCGGCATTGGCGTTGGATTTGGTGAGGTAAGGTGCCAAGGCTTGTTCCACCACTTGGGCGGCACGTTTTTTGTCAGTCACTCGGGCGTAGTGACGTGGGATCAAGGTGAGAGTGGCTCCGAGCTCGTTGTCAGGCGCTAAGGTGAGTTCCTTTTTGAGCGGCTCCAAGCTTGCGTTGAGTTGGTTCAGTGCCAACAAAATTTGAAGCACTTGGTTGTTGGCTTTTCGATCCTGTGGCCACGCTTGTGACCAAGCACGCGCGGCCAGTAAAGCACCATCTCCGGAGCGCGCTTGCAGCGCAATCTCGACTGCCCGGTCATAGAGTTTGACATCGTTGGACTTGCGGGCGGCGTCCAACAAAAGCGAAAAACCTGCAGCGGGCTGTCCCTCACGCAGGTTCATTTCTCCGAGCAAAATCTCATAAAGCAACTCGCCTGTCAGAGACGAATTCGCTGTCTTATCAGGCTCGCTGGCTTGTGCCAACCCCGTGACGGGCAGGGCGCATGTGGCCGCAGACAACAAGGCAAGGCGCAAGGCCCAAAGACGGGCTGCTGACAAGGGGAATTTCATGTCCGCATCATAATCGCTGACTGTTTTTTCCTCGCAGCCCCATGCCTGAATTACCCGAAGTTGAAGTCACCCGTTTGAGCTTTACCGATCGCATCGCGGGTGCCCGTATCACTGGGGTTCGCATTGGCAAACCCTTGCGCTGGCCCTTGGGCTGTCAGCCACAGACCTTGGTCGGTCGCCATGTGTTGGGCGTGCGTCGCCGTGGCAAATATTTGCTGATCGATTTAGACCAAGGCATGCTCCTGTGGCATTTGGGCATGTCGGGGAGTTTGCGTTTCAGTCATGATCGTGCGGCGGCGGGGGTGCATGACCACTTTGATTTGGATACCCACCAAGGCTTGCTGCGTTTGAATGACCCGCGGCGCTTTGGCGCTGTGGTGTACTCCCCCAGTGAAGACAGCGCAGAAGCTGTGAAGTTGCTGGGCCACTTAGGCGTCGAGCCTTTGGACGGCGACTTCGATTTGGATCTGTTTTACCAAGGTCTGCGACAGTGCAAGTCCGCGATCAAACAGGTGTTGTTGGGCGGTGCATTGGTCGTGGGCGTCGGTAATATTTATGCATCGGAGGCCTTGTTTCTGTCTGGTATTCGGCCCACCGTGCGTGCCCATCGCTTGAGTCGGCCACGCGCAGAGAAGTTGCGCTTGGCCATCATCGAAGTCTTGTCACGTGCTGTGAAAAAAGGCGGCAGCACCTTGCGTGACTTTTCCAGCGCAGATGGTCAGCAAGGTTACTTTCAACTCGAAGCCCATGTGTACGACCGCGCAGGCCATCCTTGCCGCGTGTGCGGCACGCTGATACGTCGTTTGCAGCAAGGCCAACGATCTACTTTTTATTGCCCAAGTTGCCAAAAACCATGAAGACACTTGCGCTGAGCTTTGGCGACACCGTGGTGGCGTGGCAAAAAAAGCATGGTCGGCATGACCTGCCATGGCAAAACACGCAAGACCCTTATGCAGTCTGGTTATCGGAAATCATGTTGCAGCAAACACAGGTGGCCACGGTGCGTGACTACTTCGCGCGCTTCATGCAGCGGTTTCCCACCGTGGCTGATTTGGCAGCGGCGCATCAAGACGAGGTGATGGGGCTGTGGAGTGGTTTGGGCTATTACAGCCGCGCGCGCAACATGCACCGCGCAGCGCAAGCGGTGGTCGCCTTGCATGGCGGTAAATTTCCAAGCTCCTCCGGTGGTTTGCAAACCTTGCCTGGGATCGGGCGTTCCACCGCAGCCGCTGTGGCATCGTTGTGTTTTGGTGAACCAATTGCCATCTTGGATGGCAACGTCAAACGCGTGCTGACACGCTATTTGGGCTTCGACCAAGACTTGGCTTCCGCGCGTGTCGAGAAAGATTTATGGGCGCTGGCACAAACCATGTTGCCGCAAAAACAAGTCCAAAAATCCATGCCCCGTTACACCCAAGGCGTGATGGATTTGGGTGCCACCGTCTGCACACCTAAAAAACCAAGCTGCGCGCAATGCCCAGTGGCGTCGGCTTGTGTGGCCAAAGCCCAAGGTCAGCCAGAGCACTATCCCGTGAAGACACGCAAGCTCAAGCGCACGGCGGAACAGTTGTGGTTGTTGCAGGCGCAAACCAAGGCGGGCGACGTGTGGCTGATGCAACGTCCGCAAACAGGCGTATGGGCGGGCTTGTACTGCTTGCCTGTGTTTGAAAGCTTTGACGAATTGCAAGCCGCCTTGCCTGCCCATACCCGATCATTGCTCGTGGAGGAACCGGTCTTCAAACATGTGCTCACCCATAAGGATTTGCATCTGCATCCAGTGCGCTTGTTGTTGCAGCACCCTCACGCGTTAGGAGAGGGGCAGTGGTTCGCCGCAGAGGATTGGCCAGCATTTGGTTTGCCTGCGCCCGTGCGCAAATTGCTTACTCAGGCTTGAACGTCGAGCTCGCGGTGACGTTTGAGCGTGCCCCAGTGTTCTGAGAACTGTTTGGCCAACAGCTCTACCAAATAAACCGAGCGGTGTTGGCCCCCGGTGCAGCCGATGGCCACGGTCACATAGCTGCGGTGGTCCAAGCTCAGGTCGGGCAACCAGCTGTGAAGGAAGTCTGCAATTTGGCTGGCCATCTTTTCGACCGCACCATGCTCTGCCAACCAATTCGCCACGGGGGCGTCGCGTCCAGTGAGCGGGCGCAGCGCAGGCTCGTAATGGGGGTTGGGAAGCATGCGCACATCAAACACATAGTCGGCGTGCACGGGAATGCCGCGCTTGAAAGCGAACGACTCAAACATCAATGTCAGTTGTTTGGCAGGTGCCGAGATCAGCGACTTGATGTAGCTCTGCAACTTGCTGCTGCGCAGCAGACTGGTATCGATGATGTGCGAGTCTTCGCGTAACTCTGAAAGCAGTTCGCGCTCTAATTCAATGGCTTCCACCAAGTCGCGCTGTTGATCGCGGATGACATCGGGTCCATCTTGGCGAGACAAAGGGTGGCGGCGGCGGGTTTCAGAAAACCGGTGCACCAAAATTTCTGTGGTGGCATCCAGAAACAACAAATGCACATCTACATCCAAGGCGCGCAAGTGGGCGAGTTGTGCAGGCACCAAGGGTAGCGAGTTGGCGCTGCGCACATCCATCGCAATGGCAATGCGGCTGGCGCTGTGCTGTTGTTCGAGCTGTACGAAGGGCAGTAGCAACTCAGGCGGCAAGTTGTCGACGCAGTAGTAACCGGCATCTTCGAGGGCATGCAGTGCCACGGACTTGCCCGAGCCCGACATGCCTGTGATCAGCACCAGTTCTTGTTTCATTTTTTGTTGGCCTTTGCGGAGGTCAGCAGCATTTCGCGCGCATGGGCAAGGGTGGTCTCCGATACCTTTTCGCCACCCAGCATGCGTGCAATCTCGTTCACACGTGCATCGGCACTTAGCGCAGCAACTTGACTGGAGGTGCCTTGCGCATCACTGTGCTTGGACACCACCAAATGATGATCGGCGCAGGCCGCCACTTGCGGCAGGTGCGTCACGGCCAGCACTTGGCGGTCTTTGCCCAGTTGCTTCATCAACCGCCCCACCGTCTCAGCCACGGCGCCGCCTACGCCTGAATCCACCTCGTCAAAGATGAGCGTCTGCGCTGTGCCGAGCTCACTGGTGGTCACGGCGATCGCCAAAGCTATGCGTGAAAGCTCACCACCCGAGGCCACCTTACCGACGGGTCGTGGAGTGCTACCAGGATGACCCGCCACCAAAAACAACACACTTTCTAACCCGCTGGCCGTGGGGTGTTCGGTCTTTTCAAGTTGCACCTCGAAGCGCCCGCCTTGCATGCCCAAGCCTTGCATGGCTTGGGTGATGGCCGTGGCCAACTTGGGCACCGTTTGATTGCGGGCTTGCGACACCTTGCGTGCTTCGGTTTGATAAGCGGCTGCAGCTTTGGCCTCACTGGCTTCGAGCGCGACCAAATCGGTGGCGGCATCCAACTGCGACAGTCGATCTTTCCACTCTTGGTACAGCGCGGGCAGCTCTTGCGGTGTGCGCTTGAAGCGACGCGCCAACGACATCCACAACGACATCCGGTCGTCCAAGGCTTGCAGCCGTTCCGGGTCGAGTTCGGTGCGGCTCAGGTAGGCGTTCAGTGAATGCGCCACATCCCCTGCTTGCGCCAGACTGGAGGCCAGCACGTCCACCCAGGCAGAAAACTCAGGTTCAACATCGGTTTGGTTTTGCAGTGTGTCTTGGGCCTTGGCCAACGAACGCAGGGCGCCGCGGTCGTCGTCTTCCAGCGCTTGAATGGCGTTTTGTGCTGCGTCCATCAAAGCTTGGGCGTGGGACAAACGGGTGTGCTGACTGTTCAGTTCTTCCCATTCATCTGCCGCTGGGTGGAGCTTGTCGACCTCACTGATTTGCCACAGCAGGCGCTCGCGCTCTTCTTGCAAGGTGGTTTGCACTGTGCGCGCTTCGTGCAGCGCCTGCGTGGTTTGACGCCAATGTTGCCAAGTCTGCGTCAAAGCTTGCAGCCGCACGCCGGCATAAGCGTCTAACAGGCCACGCACGGCTTCAGGGCGTGTCAGGCTTTGCCAGGCGTGTTGGCCATGGATGTCGAGCACCTTATCGCCCAAGGCGCGCAATTGGGTAGCGGTGGCTGGGCTGCCGTTGATCCACGCACGGCTCTTGCCCTGCGTGTCGATGGTCCGTTTGAGCAGCAGGGTTTCGTCAGCGTTGATGTCGTCAAAGCCTTCGTTGCGGAGCCATGCCACGATGTCTGTGGTGGCATCGAACTCGGCGCAAATTTCGGCGCGTGAAGCCCCCTCGCGCACCACCGAGCTTTCTGCACGCGCGCCCAACACCAGTTGCAGCGCATCGATGAGGATGGATTTGCCTGCGCCCGTTTCGCCAGTCAGCGCCGTGAAACCGCTGGAGAGATCCAGATCGAGCTCGCGAACAATCACAAAGTCGCGCAGAACGATGTGCTGCAGACTCATACCCCGCCCTCGTTCCAGTGAAGTTTTTGGCGCAGGGTGTCGTAATAACTCCAGCCACGGGGGTGCAAGAAGCGCGCATGGTAGTTGGAGCGCTTCACCGTGATGCGGTCCCCCAGCAGCAGCGAGGCCAGCGACTGCATGTCAAAGTTTGCACTGGCGTCGCGACCCGCCACCAAGTCAATCGTCACCTCACCGGTGTCGGCCAACACGATGGGGCGGTTCGACAAGGTGTGCGGCGCAATCGGTGCCAACACCCAGGCGGGCAAGGAGGGATGCAACAGGGGGCCGCCCACAGACAGTGAATACGCGGTCGAGCCCGTCGGGGTGGCGATGATCAAACCATCAGCACGTTGGTTCGCCACGAATCGGCCGTCGACCGCCACGCGCACTTCCAACATGCCTGAGGTGGCGCCACGGTTCACCACCACATCGTTCAAGGCCAGGGCGTTGAACACGCAATGGCCATCGCGCCAGACTTTGGCGCGCATCAAGGCGCGCGCATCTTCTTCGTAAGCTCCGCCCAGCATGGCCTCGAGCGTGCGCTCCACTTCGTTGAGGGCAATGTCGGTGATGAAGCCCAAGCGGCCTTGGTTGATGCCAATCAGCGGCACGTTGTGCGGTGCCAATTGTCGGGCGTAGCCCAGCATCGTGCCGTCACCGCCGACCACGATGGCGAGGTCGCAGGACGTACCAATCTCTTCGATCGTCATCACGGGGTAACCTATCAGTCCAGCGCCTGCAGCCGTATCGTTTTCAAGGATGACTTCGCAGCCTTGGGTGTGCAAAAACTGCGCAATGGCTTCCAAAGTTTGCTTGGATTGAGGTCTGGCACTTAAGCCTGCATTCAAGTGGTATTTACCGAGCAGGGCGATGTGACGAAATTTCGATTTCATAGCCAAATTAAATCACTAAAATTTGTCGACAGGATGACCATGCTAGACGATCGTGCCAAGTTGTTGCTCAAAGCGCTGGTAGAGCGCTACATCGCTGACGGACAACCCGTCGGCTCGCGCACGCTGTCACGCGCCACGGGCATCGAGCTCTCGCCAGCCACCATCCGCAACGTGATGTCAGATTTGGAGGGGTTGGGCCTCATCGCCAGCCCCCACACATCGGCAGGGCGCATTCCCACGGCACGTGGCTACCGCCTGTTTGTCGACACCATGTTGACGGCTCAGCGGTCCGAGTTGAACGCACCCAGCTTGGCTCCTGATCAACCTCAGAAAGTGATCGCCAATGCAGCGCACCTGCTGTCCGATTTGTCGCAGTTTGTCGGGGTGGTGATTGCCCCTCGGCGCAGCTCGGTTTTTCGGCACATCGAATTTTTGCGCCTCTCAGATCGTCGCTTGTTGGTGATCATCGTGTCGCCCGAAGGTGATGTACAAAACCGGGTCCTGTTCACTGAGACCGACTACAGCGCATCGCAGTTGGTCGAGGCTTCCAATTATTTGAATCACCATTTCGCAGGCATGGCGATCGAGCAAGTGCGCGAGAAGTTGCTGGCCGAGGTCGAGTCGCTGCGCGGCGAAATTGCCTCGCTGATGCAAGCTGCCGTGCAAGTCAGCACCGAAGCCTTGACGCAAGCGCAAGATGATGTCGTCATCAGTGGCGAACGCAACCTGCTGTCGGTGAGCGACTTTTCAAGCGACATGGGCAACCTGCGTCGCGCCTTTGATTTGTTTGAGCAAAAAGCACAGCTGGTGCGCTTGCTCGATATTTCAGCCCAAGCCGAGGGCGTGCGCATCTACATCGGGGGCGAGAGTCAAATCGTGCCGATGGAAGAGTTGTCGGTGGTCAGTGCGCCGTATGAGGTCGATGGCCACGTGGTCGGTACCTTGGGCGTGATTGGCCCGACGCGCATGGCCTACGACCGAATGATTCAAATTGTGGACATCACCTCTAAGCTGGTGAGCAACGCACTCAGCCACAAGTGAGTGCGCGCGGCGTTGCGGGGGCTTAGGTCTTCGGCAAGCGCACGCCAAACAAAATGCCACAGGTCACCATGGCCAGCCCGGCTATCAAGTTCAGGTGCATGGGCTCTCCCAAAAACGTCACGGCGCCTAATGCAGACAGACCGGGGACTAACGCCGTGATCATGGTGGAGCGAACCGGACCGAAGTGACGAATCATCACGTTGAAGGTGATGCCTGAAATCACCACCGAGCCCAAGCCTTGGTAAACCGCCTGAAACACCATTTCAGCCACAGGTGCTGAACCCAAGTGGCTGGGTACCCAGCCCATCCAAGCGGACAGACCGTAGATCGGCACAAAGCTCACGCATGAAAAAGCAGTGATCGCAATCGTGGCGCGAACGGGTTCTAAAGCATGGCGTCGCACCATCACGCTGTAGCAAGCCCAGCAAAACGCGGCACTCATGAACATGAGGTCGCCTTTCCACACCTCGCCGCCATCAAAAGCTTTGAGCAAGCTGGCGCCGCCCACCAACAAGTCGCCCAACACAATGCATATCAAACCCACAGCACGCGCGCGGGTGATCTTGTCGTGCAACACCACCATGGCCAAGAGGGATGTCCAAAGCGGCAAACTGCCCGGCATCAGCACCGAAGCGTGCGCCGCGGGTGCAAAGAAAAATCCAGAGTACGCCAACATCGCGTACAGCATGCTGCCAAATAGACCCGCGATCGCGGTGACGCGCAAAGGCAAGGGCGATAGCCCCATCAGCGAACCCACGCGCTCGCCGGCTTGTCGTTGTGCCCGCATCAGCCACCAACCCCAGGGCAGCAGCACACAGCTGGCACCGACGATGCGTAGAAAACCAATGTCGAGTGGAAGCAAGTTGTGTGCAGCGGAGGCACGCGCGACGACGATGAACGATGACCAAATCAGCACCGTGATCACGGCGGCCGACAGGCCCAGTGCGCGAGGAGAAAATTTCATGCGGCGGATGATAGTGCGAGCACCCTCTACAATCTGTCGCTTAGGTTGGGGCGTTAGCTCAGTTGGTTAGAGCAGAGGACTCATAATCCTTTGGTCGACAGTTCAAGTCTGTCACGCCCTACCATTTCTGTGATATACTTTCGTTTTTCCAGAGCGGCTGTAGCTCAGCTGGATAGAGTACTTGGCTACGAACCAAGGGGTCGTGGGTTCGATTCCTGCCAGCCGCACCAAATTGAACAAGGGTTTGCATCATGCGATGCGAACCCTTTTTCTTTTCCCCGTGACGTTTCTAAGAAACCTAGAATTGATCGCATGAATAAACGCTTCACCCACTCTGTCACATGGACCACGCTGGCTTTGACGGCTTCGCTTTTGGCGGGTTGCGCAACCCCTCTCGCCAAGCCAGCGTTTTATCCCAATGCGCATTACCAGCGTGTGGGGCCTGCGCAAGCGCAGGCTGACGCGCAAGCCTGTGCGAATTTGGCGCAGCAGTCAGAGGTCACCGCTGTCAACAAGGTGGATGCGGGTCGTGCCGCAGCAGCAGGCGCGGCTGGCGTGGGGGCCGCAGGTGTTGTCGGTTCATTGCTGAGTGGCAACAAGCCAGATTTGAAAAATATCGCTGCCGGTGCCGCAGCGATTGGTGCAGGTGGTGCAGCGGCGACGGCAGCAGGGCAGTCGGTCGGTGGCAGCGGCCTGTATCGCCAGTTCGTGCAGCAATGTTTGGCTGAACGTGGGTACCACGTGATTGGCTGGAACTGACCCGTCGCCGTCCATGAGCAAAGCGTTCACGCGCGAAACAGAAGGCGATGACGACGACATTAGCCTGCCTCCCTTGCCAGCGGGTAGCAAAAACTACATCACGCCACAAGGCTATGCGGTGCTGCGTGCTGAGTTGTTTGAATTGATCGACAACGAGCGTCCTCGTATTGTCGAGATCGTGCACTGGGCAGCCAGCAATGGCGACCGTTCTGAAAATGGCGACTACTTGTATGGCAAGAAGCGATTGCGTGAAATTGATCGACGTATTCGGTTTTTGACCAAACGTTTGGAGATTGCCGAGGTCACCGACCCGAGCGTGCACCACGGCAGAGACCAAGTCTTCTTTGGTGCCACCGTGACCTATGTGGACGAGTCAGATGTCGAGCGCACCGTCACCATCATGGGCATTGACGAAGCAGACAGTTTGAAGGCCCAAGTGACCTGGGTCTCTCCCATCGCGCGGGCTCTGCTGAAAGCGCGTGAAGGTGATGTGGTGAAGTTGGTCACGCCCGTAGGCGTGCAGGAAGTTGAGGTGGTGGAGGTGCGCTACCCCGCACCCGCGGTGGCTTAAATCTTAAGTTTCCCGCCCCACGCCAGAAATGACGCGTTGGGCTTGCAACACCGCAGGAATACGACGCAGATTGCGCAGCACCGCATCCAGATGCGACACATCGCGCACCGAGCAAACGAAACGCAAATCGGTGGCTTCTTCTTGTCCACTGACTTCATCGGCCATGTTGACCATGGTGATGTCTGCTTCGGCCGAAGTAATGGCAGACGCCACGCGTGCCAGAACACCTTTGCCGTTGCTGACGGTCACCACCAAGGCCACTTCAAACGTGCGCGTGGGTTCATCGGCCCATTCGACAGCGATGAAGCGTTCGCGGTCTTTGTATTTCAGGCGTTGCCCCACGCCGCATTGGTCGTGGTGAACAATCAGTCCTTCGCCGCGGCCCAAGTAGCCCACGATGGCATCACCCGGAATAGGTCGGCAGCATGCAGGGTATTGCACCGACGCGTTTTCGCTGCCATCGACCATCACGCTGCCTTGTGACACAGTTTCGTGGGCCGTGAAGCGTTCGGTGCTCAGCAGCACCGCATCTGGCTTGAGGCCTTTGTCTGAGAGCAGCGTTGCAAGTCGTTTGGCGACAATGCTGGCCACGCGTTTGCCCAAACCAATATCGGTCAACAGCTCGGCTTTGGTTTTGCTGCCGGTGAAGTGCAGCAACTTGTCCCACAGCTGCGCGTGGGCGCCGTCTTGTGCGGGGAGCTCTTCGATGCCTTCTGCGCGCAGAGCTTGTGCCAATAGTTTTTTACCCAAGTCTTCTGACTCGGAGTGCGCCATGGTTTTCAAGTGATGGCGAATTTTTGAGCGCGCGCGTCCTGTGCGCACAAAGCCCAACCATGCGGGGTTAGGCGATGCAACAGCCGAGGTGATCACCTCGACCACGTCGCCGTTGCGCAGCTCGGTGCGCAGAGGGACCTGTTCGCCATTGACCTTGGCTGCCATGGTGCGGTCACCCACATCGCTGTGGACGGCGTAGGCGAAGTCGACCACCGTGGCGCCACGCGGCATCGCCATGATCTTGCTCTTGGGAGTGAAGACGTAGACAGCATCAGGAAACAAGTCGACTTTGACGTGGTCCCAAAACTCGGTGGCATCGCGGGTTTCGTCTTGAATGTCGAGCAACGATTGCAGCCACTTGCTTCCCAAGTTCTGATTCGCTTCGCTGCTAGAGCCTTTGTCTTTGTACAACCAGTGTGCTGCCACCCCGGTCTCTGCCACCAGGTGCATGGCTTCCGTGCGCATTTGAAATTCCACGTTCAAGCCGGAAGGTCCGACCAAGGTGGTGTGCAAGGACTGATAGCCATTGAGCTTGGCAATCGCAATATGGTCCTTGAATTTGCCAGGTACCGGTTTGTAGAGCTGGTGTAACACGCCCAGCGCGGTATAGCAGTCCACCACCTCTGGCAGGATGAGACGGAAGCCATAAATATCGGTCACTTGGGCAAAGCTCAGGTGTTTGCCATCCATTTTTTTGTAGATGGAATACAGCGTTTTCTCGCGCCCTGAAATGCGCACCTTCAAACCCGCTTTTTCAAACGCTGTTTGCACTTCGTGCTCGACTTTTTGCATCAAGTCGCGACGGCGGTGTCGTGCTTTTTGAATCGCTTTGCTCAGCACTTTGTGGCGCCAGGGCCAGAGATGCTGAAATGCCAGTTCTTGCAGCTCGCGGTAGGTTTGGTTCAAGCCCAAACGGTGCGCGATGGGTACATAAATTTCAAGCGTTTCGTTGGAGATGCGTCCCCACTTGGCGCGCGGCATGTCACCCATGGTGCGCATGTTGTGGCTGCGGTCTGCCAGTTTGATGAGGATCACGCGCACATCGCGCGCCATCGCCAGCAGCATTTTGCGGAACGACTCAGCTTGGTTTTCCTCGCGGGTGTTGAATTCGAGCTTTTCGAGTTTGGTCAGTCCATCGACCAGCTCTGCCACTTGGATGCCAAAGCGCTCCACCAAATCAGTTTTGGTGATGCCGCAGTCTTCCATGGCATCGTGCAGCAAGGCGGCTGACAAGGCCTGTGCGTCCAGCTTCCACTCTGCGCATTGCGCTGCCACGGCAATCGGGTGGGTGATGTAGGGTTCGCCGCTGTTGCGGAGTTGGCCCAAATGGGCTTCGTCGGCATAGCGATAGGCTTTGCGCACCAACTCCAAACCTTCGGGGTTGAGGTAGCCCAATTTCTCGGTCAACGCAGCAAAGCTGGCCGCAGCCGCATTGGCTGCAGCAACACTTCCCGTGAGGGGAGCGGTTGGCTTTGAAGGTGGGTGGGTGACGCTCATGACCATTACTTTACCCGCAATGAAAAAAGCACCGACGATGCGGTGCTTTTAGATGGGGTTCGTGCGATTTAGCCGGGTACTTTTTTCAGCATTTCGATGCCGATTTGACCTGCTGCAATTTCGCGCAATGCGGTCACGCCTGGCTTGTTTTTGCTCTCGACCTTGGGGGTATGACCTTGGCTGAGCATGCGAGCACGGTAAGTGGCGCACAAGACCAATTGAAAGCGGTTAGGGATTTGCTCGAGGCAATCTTCAACAGTGATGCGGGCCATGTGGGTACTCCAGAATTCAGGTGATGTTCAGGGCTTGAAAGATATCAGCCCGAGCCCGGCGCTGTGCCAGGTATTTGAGTCGCTGCGCATGCACGATCGCTTTCAGGTCGAACAAAGCCGTCTCAAACAGTTCATTGATTATAACGTAGTCAAATTCTTTGGCTTGCGCCATCTCGTCGGCCGCATTTTTCAGGCGTAAATCAATGATGTCGGGGGCGTCTTCGCCACGGTTGTGCAGGCGTGATTTCAGCTCTTCCCAGCTTGGCGGCAGAATGAAGATCAACACTGCATTGGCAAACAATTTCTTGACTTGGATGGCACCTTGGAAATCAATTTCCAAGATCACGTCAGCGCCTTGGGCGATGCGGTCTTCAATGGCTTTGCGCGAGGTGCCGTAACGCTGGCCGTGCACATTGGCCCATTCCAAAAACGCATTGCTTGCCACCATTTGGTCGAATTCGGGGGGCGAGACGAAGAAGTACTCGCGCCCGTGTTTTTCTTGGCCGCGCGGCTGGCGCGTGGTGTGTGACACAGAAGGTCGGACCTTGGCATCCAGCTCCATCAGGGCTTTGACGAGGCTAGATTTGCCAGCCCCGCTGGGGGCCGCGACCACAATGAGGTTGCCTGGAAAGTTGTCCATTATTCGATGTTCTGTACTTGTTCGCGGAGTTGCTCGATCAACACTTTCATGTCCACCGAAATTCGCGTCATTTCCATCGTGGCCGACTTTGAACCCAAGGTGTTGGCTTCGCGGTGCAGCTCCTGAATCAGGAAGTCCAAACGTTTGCCCACACCTTCTGTTTTGCCGCCTTGCGCGAGCAAAGCATCCATCTCTTCGAAGTGCGACACCAGGCGCGTCAGCTCTTCGGCCACATCGATGCGAATGGCAAATGCAGTGGCTTCGGTCAGAGCGCGGTCTTGCGCTGCCTCAGGCAGGGTGGTGCCTTCGGTCAAGGCCATGGCGTCACGCCAGCGTTCCAAAAACTTCAAACGTTGTTGCTCCACCAGCTGCGGCACCAAGGGGGCGGCTTGTGTGGCCAGCACACGCAGTTGGCCCAGACGCTCTCGCAGGGTTTGGGCCAGGCGCGCACCTTCGCGCTCCCGGGCATCACTGAGTTGGGTCAGGGTGGTGCGTGCCAACTGCAAGACAGCGTGGCCTAGGTCGGCAGGGGTGGCCGCTTGCGCCGTGCTCAGACGCAGCACATCGGCCACCGAGAGGCCATTGGCTTTGGGCAGGTGGGCGTGCACCACGTCTTGTAGCGCGGACAAGCGTTGCAACAGTTCGGGGGTGGGCGCTGCAAAGCTGCTGTCTGCGGTGCTTTCGATGTTGGCGCGGACTTCGACTTTGCCTCGTTTGAGGTGTTGGGTGATCAGCTCGCGCATGGCTGCCTCGTGGGGGCGCAGCTCTTCGGGCATCTTGAACGTCAGGTCCAGAAAGCGGCTGTTGACCGAGCGAATTTCCAGTCCCACGCGCAGGGCGGGGCTGTTGGCAGTGTCTGAATTCAGCTCGGTTTGCGCACTGGCATAACCGGTCATGCTGTAGATGGGCATGGTGTGACGTTGGGGATCAAAGACAAGATTATCTCAGGCTCAGATTGCCCGACAATGGACGTCTAAACGACCCCCATGACCGAACCCGGAAAAGCCAAAAATGACCACCGCATTGCCTGATTCCCGCCACACCCGTGCCGCTGACCAATTGCGCCCCGTGCGCATCACCCGCCGCTACACCATGCACGCGGAAGGCTCGGTGCTGATTGAATTTGGTCACACCAAGGTGCTGTGCACCGCGTCGGTAGAAGAGAAAGTGCCCGGACACAAAAAGGGCTCGGGTGAGGGCTGGGTCACTGCTGAATATGGCATGCTGCCCCGCGCCACCCATACCCGTAGCGACCGCGAAGCCGCGCGTGGCAAACAGTCGGGCCGTACGCAAGAAATTCAACGCCTCATTGGTCGCTCGATGCGCGCGGTGTTCGATCTGAAGAAGTTGGGCGAACGCACCATCCATTTGGATTGCGATGTGTTGCAAGCCGATGGCGGCACGCGTACCGCCAGCATCACCGGCGCGTTTGTGGCCGCGCAAGATGCCGTGAACCAACTGATCGCCGCAGGCAAGCTGACCGATAGCCCGATCACGCAAGGTGTGGCCGCCATCTCGGTGGGTATGTTGGGCGACTTACCTTTGCTTGATTTGGAATACACCGAAGACTCCAGCTGCGACACCGACATGAACGTGGTCATGACCAGTGCTGGCCACTATGTGGAAGTGCAGGGCACGGCCGAAGGTTTGCCTTTCACGCGAGACCAAATGAACGCTTTGTTGGCCTTGGCCGAAAAAGGCGTGCGCGAACTGATTGCCATGCAACAAGAGGCATTGAAAGCCTGAGCCATGACCGCGCCGATGAAGCAAATCGTTCTGGCCTCCAACAACAAGGGAAAGCTTGCAGAGTTGCAAGCCATGTTTGCGCCCTTGGGCGTCGAGCTGGTGCGCCAAGGCGATTTGCACATTGGCGAAGCCGAAGAACCGTTTCACACCTTTGTCGAAAACGCCTTGGCCAAAGCCCGTCATGCCGCGCGTGAGAGTGGCTTGCCCGCCGTGGCCGATGACGCAGGCCTGTGCGTCGACGCCTTTGGCGGCCTGCCCGGCGTGCAAACCGCTTACTACGCCACGCAGTTTGGCTATGAGAAGAGTGACGACAACAACGTGCGCGCCTTGCTCGAGCAAATGGCCAATGTCGACAACCGCCGTGCGGCCTTGGTCAGCACCTTGGTCGCCGTGCGACATCCGGACGACCCAGAGCCCTTGATTGCCGTGGGACGCGCCGTGGGCGAAATCACCCGTGCGCCTGTGGGGGAGAACGGATTTGGGTTCGACCCAGTGATGTTCATTCCGCACTTTGGCAAAACCTTTGCAGAGTTACCCGTCGAAGTGAAGAACGCCAACAGCCACCGCGGACAAGCGGCGCAGCAGATGCTGGCGCTGATGCGCGAGCGTTGGTTCTGAAAAACACCTTGTCGATGACCCAAGACATTCAACACCTCATGCGCCCGGGCACGCTGTCGCTGAGCAGCTTGCCGCCGCTCTCGTTGTATGTGCATTTGCCTTGGTGTTTGAAGAAGTGCCCCTATTGCGACTTCAATTCGCACGAGGCACAAAGCAGCGTCGGTGGTGAGCTGCCCGAGCAGCGCTACCTCGATGCGCTGTGTGCCGACTTAGAACACAGCCTGCCCCTCATTTGGGCCCGCAGCGTGCACAGCATCTTCATTGGCGGTGGCACACCCAGTTTGTTTTCGCCTGCCGCGATCGAGCGGTTGATCAGCGACATGCGCGCGCGCTTGCGCCTCGAGGCGGATTGCGAAATCACGCTCGAGGCCAACCCGGGCACGTTCGAGAAAGACCGCTTTCGCGCCTTTCGTGCGGCAGGCGTGACCCGTTTGTCGGTGGGCGTGCAAAGCTTCAATGACGCGCACTTGCAAGCCCTAGGCCGCGTGCACAACCGTGCCCAAGCAATTGCCGCAGTCGAAGAGGCACGTGAGGCGTTTGACACCTTCAACCTCGACCTGATGTACGCCTTGCCCGGTCAAACGCTGGCGCAGCTGGACCAAGACCTCGACATGGCTTTGTCTTTGAAGCCCCCACATTTGTCGGTCTACCACCTCACCATCGAACCCAACACCGTGTTCGCGAAATTTCCGCCCCAAGTGCCGGAAGACGACGATGCCTACGCCATGCTCGACCGGATCACCGAGCGCACCGCCGCTGCGGGTTTGCACCGCTACGAAGTGTCGGCCTACGCCCAAGACAACCACCGCTGCTGGCACAACCTCAACTACTGGCAGTTTGGCGACTACTTAGGCATTGGGGCAGGGGCTCACAGCAAACTTAGCTTCGCCCATCGTGTGTTGCGCCAAGTGCGCAACCGTGATCCGCGTTTGTTCATGGAGCATGCGTTAGACACAAGCCGCGCAGATCGCGCCGTGGCACAAAGCACCGAAGTGGCCCGCGCCGAACTGCCGTTTGAGTTCATGCTCAATGCGCTTCGGCTGCGCCATGGTTTTTCGTTGGCTGACTTCACTGAACGCACAGGCTTGCCTGTTACTACCATACAAGCTGCGCTGAAGGAGGCCGAGGCCAAAGGTTTCATCACGCGGGATTTCCAACGCGTGGTGCCCACCGAACGCGGCTTTGATTTTTTGAGCGATTTGCAATCTTTGTTTTTGCCCGACGCCTGACAAAAAAGCAGACCAAAGACACATTACAATACTGGCTGAATTCAACTTGGAAGCGTGGCAGAGTGGTTGAATGCACCGGTCTTGAAAACCGGCGAAGGTGTGAGCCTTCCGTGAGTTCGAATCTCACCGCTTCCGCCAAACAATCAAGAAAAACGCGCCTTTGTGGCGCGTTTTTTTATTTCTGCAGACCATGTCGTCCACCGTCATGGCGAAAACAAAGGTCAACTGTGTTCAAAAATGTGATGGTGTATCGCGTCGGTGAAGGATGGCAGCCGACGCTGGCTCAGTTAGAACAGGCTCTGGATGCCGAGCGTTTTGTACCTTGCGGTGCAAGCCAAGAAAAATCAATCGGGTGGGTGGAGCCACGTGGCGAGGCGCATGGCCCGTTGGTCGAAGCGGTCAATGGGCAACGCATCTTGAAGCTCAAGATCGAGACCAAGGGCGTGCCCGGTTCGGTGGTCACGCGCAAGGCCAAAGAACGCTGCGCTTACATCGAGACCACCACGGGGCGCAAGCCTGGCAAGAAAGAGATGAAGGAAATCAAAGAAGACGTGAAGATGTCTTTGATGCCCATGGCCTTCAGCAAAGAATCCTCTGTGTGGGTCTGGGTCGATCCTGTGGCTCACCTGCTGGCGCTGGATGCGGGTAGCCAAGCCAAGGCCGACGAGGTGGTGACGATGCTGGTGAAAACCTTTGCAGGCGTGAGCCTGACCTTGCTCAATACCCACATGTCACCCCAATCTGCGATGGCCTCGTGGCTGATGTCGCAAGACGCACCCGCCGGGTTCAGCGTAGACCGCGAATGTGAGTTGAGGGCGGCGGATGAGACGAAGTCGGTGGTGCGTTATGTGCGCCACCCGCTCGATACCGACGAGGTAAAGCAGCATGTAGAAGCGGGAAAGTTACCCACGCGTTTGGCCATGACGTGGGAGGGACGCGTCTCGTTTTCGTTGACCGAGGCGTTGCAGCTGAAGAAGGTTACGTTTTTGGATGTGGTGTTTGAGAACACCACGAGTGACAAAGACGAGGGCTTTGATGCCGATGTGGCGATTGCTACGGGCGAGTTGCAACAACTGTTGCCCGACTTGATGGCCGCCTTGGCGGGCGAGCAGCCTTTGGCCTAATCGTTGATGCGCTCAGCCGCCAAGAGGCGCGCGCGGTGGTCCACGTAGTAGCCACCAAACTCGGTGTAACGCAGCACGTGTTGCTGGCATTGGGTGCAAGCATGGACATCGCAGCGGTTGTAAGGAAAAAACTTCAAGGCTACAGGAGCGTCTGCTGACTCGTAGCGGGTGCCGTTGGGGTGCTGTTCTTCAAAGGTGGGTTCATACACCTCTGGGTCGCGCAAGGTGGCAACGACTTTCATGTGATCAGCTGGCCAGGCGGTGTCGTTGACACTCTCCCATCCTGCGCAGTGCTGAAGGCTGCATTGGCAGGCTGTGTTGGGTTTTTGGGCAAGTTGACGCAGGGCTTCGGGGGTGTTGATGAACGGAACAGAACTCATGCAACAGAGCCTACCACTGAGCCGCTCTTTGTAGGTTTCAAAACAAAAAAGCCCTGCAATGCAGGGCTTTTTTGAGGTCGTGTGCAATTACTTGCGCTTGGCCAAAGGCTCGACGTTGCGGTGAGCGTAGCCAGTGAACAACTGACGTGGGCGGCCGATTTTGTACTCGGGGTCGCTGATCATTTCGTTCAACTGAGCGATCCAGCCTACGGTGCGTGCCAAGGCGAAGATGCCGGTGAACAAGTTCACGGGGATACCGATGGCGCGTTGCACGATGCCAGAGTAGAAGTCGACGTTGGGGTAGAGCTTGCGGCTGACGAAGTATTCGTCTTCCAACGCGATCTTTTCCAAGGCCTTGGCCAACTTGAACAAGGGGTCGTTCTCGAGGCCGAGTTCTTTCAACACTTCGTCGCAAGTTTCTTGCATCAACTTGGCGCGTGGGTCATAGTTTTTGTAAACGCGGTGACCGAAGCCCATCAGCTTGACGCCAGAGTTCTTGTCTTTCACCTTTTCCATGAACTCGCCGACTTTAGAGACGCCGCCCATGGCTTGGATTTCTTCCAGCATGTTCAAGCAGGCTTCGTTGGCGCCGCCGTGTGCGGGGCCCCACAAGCAAGCCACACCCGCAGCGATGGCTGCGAAGGGGTTGGTGCCTGATGAGCCGCACAAACGCACGGTAGAAGTAGAAGCGTTTTGCTCGTGATCTGC
>JACCDY010133963.1_pt1 | contig 56770 bp, 52 predicted proteins | sample 7446391 | NCBI WGS metagenome assembly JACCDY01 (sample SAMN15323451, study PRJNA562643) | freshwater metagenome | isolation source: river surface water | place: USA:Blue River Watershed | collected 2017-08-18
GCGTGCCGTGTTCATAACTTGTGAAATGGTTATCGGTCACGAACCTAGAAGAATTCTTCGACGGTTTAATATAATACTTTCCCTATTTTTGGGGAGGAAAATAAACATTAACAACATGTTTTTTTACGCAATATGTCTGGCGTAAGTCCTGCATAATAGTGCAGCGTAAACCCGCGCAACTCAAGTGCGTAAAATTCTTTAAAAACGTTTTTTGTTTCATCCGCTGTTAACATATGGGTTCTAAAAAACCCTTGCCAATGCACTATTTTGTTAGCGCGAACTTTAAAAAACACAATATTTGTAAGTTTATATGGTATATTACATTCGTTTATGCATTTGGCAACCAAACTTTCATAATCTCCTGCACATGGAAAATAACGGTCAATGTTTTGAAATCTTTTTAACAATGGCACCAGTAGCCGCGGTTTACCAATATAAAACCCGTTTGTAAGTCCGTATCCAGGGTTTACGTCAGATAAATATATAAAATCATGTTGAAATGCGTTTTGCACGTCGTTTATACATATTTGATTTGCAAACCAATAATCTGGACCTAATACAATTGCCACATCATACGCACTGCCGCGGTTTTCTAAAAACAATCCCACACGGTATTCCGAATATAATTGCCGCAGTGCGTTTTGTGTTGCTATTTCATTATAAGATGCCATAAATCTTATTTTCCCAGTTTTTTTTATTTGTTCTAAACTCACATCCACAATAGTTTGGTTTAATTCTTCATAATGTGTAAAAGAAACACAATTTATATTGCTATTGTCTATTGTTGCGTTGTCAACAATTGTTCCGTCGTCTAATTTTAAGTTAAACCCATAAATTTCAGTTTGGTATTTTGCGTTAATTAACGGTTTAATAATTTTATTGTCAATACTTTCGTAAGTATATTTAATTGACCGCGGTATTGTTCCAAAAATGCATAAAATTATTTTCATTATGTTAAAGTTTGTTATTATGTTTTACTTAAATAGTTTATGCAAAGGCATAAAAAGTATATAAACAAGCATTGAATGGTTTTTTATATAAACAAATGAACGACGAAGAACGTAGAAAAATTAATGAGCAAGTAGTTGGATTTAATTATAGCGGACATGTGTTTCGTCTTGCACATTATTGGTGGCAAACATTACCTACAGACCAGTTTTCATCAAAACCTATAAATTATTTGGAAATTGGTGTGCATAATGGCTGCAATTTGTTTTCTGTTGCAAACAGTTATGGATTGCATCCAGAAAGTAAATTATGGGGAATAGACCCTTGGATGGATTATGATGATTATCCTGAATATAAGGACGAACAAACCAATAATTTTAATGTTTTTTTATCCAATTTGGAAAAATCACCGCATAAAAACAAAGTATCATATAAACGCGGATTTTCCAACACAGAAATACCAAAATTTGATGACGAATTTTTTGATATGATTTACATTGATGGTAACCATGAGCCTGAATTTGTATTAGAAGATGCTGTATTAAGTTTTAGAAAGCTGAAAACTGGCGGAATAATGATTTTTGACGACTATACTTGGGGAGGTCCTGATATGACACAACGCGGTATTGATGGATTTTTGCACGGATACCATAAACGTATTGAAGTTATTGGATGTTTTTATGACCAAGTGTTTTTAAGAAAAACCAAGTCGTATAATGAATAAATATTTAATTAAACTTTTTATCAAGTATGTAAACAAGTTATCTTAAATACACTTATAGTATGGGTTTTATGAGCCCGCTCCCTACGGAAGGCTAAGGAACATTGCAGGTGCCAATGGTGAAAACCTTCTCGGCGCCAAAGGCGCCTCCCTTTGGGAGACAAGTTTCCTTTAAAAATAAAGTATGGGTTCCAAAGGAATAGAGCCGCTTTGCGGCTAAGGCACCTTGCAGGTGCCAACGGTGGAAACCCCTTTGGGGTTTCATCCACATTCTCGGCGCCAAAGGCGCCTCCCTTCGGGCGACGAGTTACCTTTAAAAATAAAGTATGGGTTCCAAAGGGAACGACGAGTTCCCTTTAAAAATAAAGTATGGGTTCCAAAGGGAACGACGAGTTCCCTTTAAAAATTGATTTTTAAAAGCACTTTTAAAATCAATTAAACAAAACCGTGTTATAAATAATTAACTATGTCTTTTAATAATGAACTCAAAAATCCATCCCAGTTTAGAGAAAACATCCGCGCCAAGTTTGCCGAGCGGTTTTTTAAAGACTGGGCTGACCCTAAATTTGCCATCAATTTGGAAATCGGGATTTTTAACTACGCCATCCAAGAAGCAACAAAACTTAAACTTATCAAAAAATGGGACAACCCTGCCTTCGTTACCCTCTATACCGGACGTTTAAGAACTATGTTTAACAATTTGTGTAATCCGGACGTAATTGCAATGATAAAGGCAGAAGAAATTAGTCCAAAAACACTGGCATTTATGTCCCACCAAGAACTTAATCCGGCTTTATGGAAAGACATGATTGAACAAAAAATAAAACGTGATGCGTCCAAATACTCCACCAATGTAGAGGCAATGACTGATATGTTTGTCTGTAAAAAATGCAAATCGCGGCGTTGCACGTATTATGAGCTGCAAACCCGTTCTGCGGATGAACCGTCTACTATTTTCATTTCATGCGTGGATTGTGGTAAACACTGGAAACAGTAATTAAAAAATTGATTTGGCGGGCGTTAACTTAAATGATAAGTTAAACACACAAATACTTAAAGTCTTGCACAACTAATGTCAAACAAACCTATTTTCCATTTTGTAAACCGTGGGATTTACAAAATCACACCTAAAATTAAAACACAGCCAGCATATATTATGCAGTGGATTGGCGCTGACCAAGTTATAAACTTTAATAATAAAGATGAAATAGTTGGAAGAAAAATTCCTGTTAAATACATGTTTATATCAGATTCGCATGGCCATGGCAACCCCATACATGGGTGTGATATGAATATGCCAATTTCGCTAAATAACATAAAACATATTGAAGCAACAAATCTTGTAATTGGCGAAACATATGTGGTTGGTGAACGAACACTGGTTTTAAGGGGGTTTATACAAAACGAATTTTATGTATCTGAAGACCCGTGGACAAATAATTATGAAACATATCATGGAGTGCCAATTGATGAAAAAAAACAAATATTTAGAATATCAATGAACGACCTTTAACTGCGTTTTCCTGTCTTTAACTGTGTCCTCCTCTTCCACCGATTTTTTTTATGCCGCCGCGAAAATAAGGTATTACGATTGTCCAAATAAAATAAATCACCATAAACAAAAATAGTATTTGCATAATAGCCGACGTAAATTTAGTTAATGTGCAATACATTGAATTATTGTCTGCGTCACAAACAATGCCTGCGCCAACGCCGCCATAAATACCTGACCCACCAATTCCACCTGCACTTCCAGCAATTCGACGAGCTTTCATTATTATATTATAAAATAAGAAATAAAAGCAATTTCTTTATGGTATGTATTATGGAAACCGTCCCAGACTTTAATAAAAACATTAATTTAACACAATATGTGCTAGACCCATTGTCTGTTATTGTAAAACTAGCAATATTAAGCAACAAACCCGTTGGTACAAAATTTCGCATAAGTGAAAACACCATGTTATTGCAGGAACCGGGTATATGGCAAGGATTAGTGCGAGGATATTTTCAATCTAATAAAAACGAAATTATTTATTTATATAACCCCATTCAACATGCATGCCAACAGTTTTTAAATGCACGGTTTATAGAAAAAACACCCAATATTATAAAACTGTTTATTTGTGCAAACCGTGGACTAGACCGTCTTAAAGAAACGTATGCGGACTGTCCAATGGTAGTTATTTGTCTTCATTTTTATTCAAACCTTATTGAAAATTTACTGGACAATTATGGCAATGAAGCCCTGTTTAAACGCGATTTTATGACCCCATTTTATAGTCCGGATTTGCTGTCCACATTACATGGTCATTGGACAGCCGACCGTATTAAGTTAGTGCTTGACTTAATTGAATTTTTGTGTAAAGACTATTCTGCTGGCGCAAACGTTCAGTCTTTGGAAATATTTATGCATAATATTGACCAAGAAATACAAACAAAAATTTTATAATTTAAGGGAACTCGCCGTTCCCTTATAATCCCATGCTTTCCTTGTTTAATGCCTTGTTTATTGCTTTTTTTGTTTATTGCCTTTTGTTTAATGCCTTGTTTAATATTTTTTGTTGATTGCCTTGTTTAATGCCTTGTTTATTATTTATTATCTTATTAAATAATAAAGCCCTTATGGAAAACCAATATCCATATTCTATAAAAAAAATCGTAAACAGAGTTCCGCCATACGCTGCTTTAAATACATACGATATGGACTCGGTTCATGCAATTTCATTATTTAAGTGTATGTTTAAAACCGCGTTTCAATCTACAACTGTGCAAAGTGGAAACAGAGATTTTATAAAGAAACGCAACAGTAAACTTAACAATTGTTTCCAACAATTTGTAAAATATGTCACCGTAACTATTGCAAAAGCGCATCCACAATGGACAAGGCGTCAGTTATTAGATGAAGTAAATGAAGTTGTTGTGTCTATTATGGACGAATTTGTTGCAAACGTCCAACGCTTAGCGCTTCTTTATGATGGTGATGAAACTGATGACCCAAATGCTGTTTACGGACCTATGTATCAAACCATGCATACTTTAAATTGGCTAGTTACAAATTATAATTTTTTACGGCATTCTAAACAATGGTTGCAACAAAGAGAAACACGTCGTGTAAGAGCTGGAATACGGTCTTTGCGCAAATCTGTAAGACAACCTTTATCGCAAGTATTTAGTGACCCGTTTTTATCATCACATATAAGCAATATGGCGCTAAGCAAACCGCTTTCATTGCAACAAGAACGCAAATTGGATAGCGAATTAGATGAACGCATGAAAAAACATGGGTTATAATCATGTTAAGTTAAGTTAAGTTAAGTTGAGTTAAATAAATCAATTACAACATCCGCTGGCAATATAATGTCTTTTTGTTTTAAGCAATATAATATATTTATAACCTTGTTATATTCTTCAACATTGCGTATTTCGCTTAGCTTATATTGAAACGTAGTTATTGCCCAAGGTCTTCGAAACCTCTGATTTTGTGTGTCTGCGTAGTCGCAACATTTTAATGTTACATAAGGCTGTAATGGAAAGTTTTCTATGCGCAATACTTTTGCAACAATTTTTACCCAGCCGCCAAATTTATATGACGGTATTTCCATAATGTATTTTCGCTTTAATACCAAATATTCAATTGGTATTAAACTTGTGTTGTTATTTGCATATACGGTTTGCATTTTAATATAATATTCATTTTTGTTTTGCCGACAAAATGGGTAAAAAGGTTTCAATTTTTGCGAATTCGTTTAGTATATTTGCGTTTTTTGCTTTTGCCTTCCCCTCTTTTACCATTTCCTCCAACACTGGTGGTTGACAAATATTTAATACAAGCACCGACCGTAGGTCTATTATCAGGCACATAGCCAACAAAGCTGTTTCCAATTTCTGTTACGTCTATGCGTTTAAACATAAATTCTAATTTTTCCGTTAACATTGTTTTCATTATTGGCAATGGATTTGGAACAATGACTTTTGTGCAACCATGTGCTAAAGCAATTTCATGAATTTTATAAATTAATTCGTTTGCAACCGATTTTTGCTCTTTTTTTATAAAGGCTTTATCGGGACGCCCGCGAATACCAAACGCAATACAGCTTTTGTCTGTAAACCATGTATAAATATGTCCTTGATATACATAGTCTTCTGAAAGCATAACTACTGCAAAAACTTGCGACGTTTTTTCACCCTCTTCTGCAAATACTTCTGCGTCCTTATAAAAAGTGTCTTCGTATCCCTTTCTAATTTCAGGGTTAACAAACTTTAAACATTGCGCAGTTGCGTCTGTTTGAGACAGTCCAATAAAGAAATCGTTGTTAAATATGTGGTTTTCTAATAATTTTGCGCAATTTATGTTTTGCTGAATAAATGTGTATACGTTTTCTTCTAATTGTTGTTTAAAGGTATTTACCAAAGTTTGTGTGTCATTTGTATTCCACGTAAAAGGCAGTGTTTCATTAATATCCGCAAATAAAGGAAATGTAATATGTCCACGAAATGGACGCAGGGCTTCTTTATTTACTGGAAAAACTTTAAACATTATATATTATATATGAAAATTTTTGGTGACCCAATTGGAATTGATGAGTTAGAATATGGACAACTAGCAGAGGTGTGTTATGTTAATTCGATTACTGGCGAAACACAATTTGCTTTTGGACGTCGCACAAAACGCTACGACCATTATATATCACTTACGTCTCGGTCAAATACTGTTGATATGGCAATTGCAACTAGAACATTAGGCAGTTTAATTTATTCAATTCGACCAATAAATATTGATTATAACCAAACATATATTTTTATTATAAACGGGTTAATGGACGTAACTGGTAAACTGTCCCCTCCACATTTAGACGGGTTAACACATATAATTGTTTCAAACGATAAACCACGGGTAAGTATTCATATTTCGCAAATAACTGATGTTTTTCCAGTAAATGAATTTTCCAATATTATATATCCACTTGCAGCAACCGGTAATAATAATGCTGTGTTTGATACATTTGCAGCAATATCCGACCCTGAAAATAAAGATTTTTTCAGTGGTGGTAAAAAACCCAAATCAGTAAAGAAACAAAGGCGACGTAAAAATTGAACTTAACCCCCATAAGTTAATTTTAAAAGGTAAAGAAAACAATTTATCCTAGCTTTAAAATGTCTGTCGCCACTGAATTAATTGATTTTTGGTTTTCAAAGTCCACAAGTGAACATTGGTTTAATGTTTCGCCGGATTTTGATGCACTTGTTACAGAAAAATACGCGGAGTTATTAGATAACAACACACAATTTTGCGACAATCCGCTTGCAACAATTATATTATACGACCAAATAAGCCGACATGTGTTGCGGTTTCGCGGAACAACCGCATTGCGTGCAGCACATGACCAAGTTGCATTAAACGTATATAATGCGTTTGGAATAGAATCACGGCTTGGCGCCATGCCAACTATGCATGCATGGTTTGCACTAATGCCTCTGCGGCATACATTTACAAAATCAAATTTAGAAAAATGTTTGCATATAGCTAGAAATATAGGTCTTGGACAACGCTTTATAAAAGCAACATTACAAGCCTTGGCAAAAATAAATAATAATACGGATTTATTATTTATAGACAATAAAGACGATGAAGATATTTCATATGTTTTAGATAAAAACGTTTATCCGGCCTATGAAACACAACATTTGCCAACAGAATTTTTAAAACAGTTAAAAAAAGCAAATGTTTGTGGCGGCGGACTGGCAATTTCAGTATCTGGCGGTGTAGATTCTATGGTATGTCTTTATTTGGCGGCAACGTATTTATTAAATACAAAGGTTGTTGCAATTTCAATTAATTACGGCAACCGCGAAGCCCAATATGATGAATTGCGTATGGTAAATAGGTTTTGCACAAAACGTGGTATACCGCATTATGTGCGAAATATTACAGAAATGCAGCGACCCACCGATTGTAGTTGGCGCCCTTTTTATGAGGCATTTACAAAAGACATTAGGTTTGCAACATATGCAGCAGTTGGTTATCCAGTTGTGCTTGGGCATAATCAAGACGACTGTTTAGAAAATGTATTTTCAAATATGAAAAAAGGTATTAATTTTGGCAATTTATTTGGCATGGAACATGTGTCTGTGCATAATAGCGTAACTGTGCTACGACCATTATTAAATATAGAAAAAAAACATATACTGGCATATGCACAAAATCATGGCATACCATTTACGGCGGATTCCACGCCAGCAACTAGTGAACGTGGTCAACTGCGTGACAATTTAATGCCGGTTTTGCGTCAGTTGGGGTCTGATTTTATACCAGGTATTGTAAAAACAGTGCAAAATTTTAATCAAGTATACAAAGTTTATGAAAAATCTTTGCCGTCAATAACATGGCATAATGGATATTGTAAATTTGCGTTAATAGAAGACCCTGGGTTTGATTATATAAAACGCATACTGTCTATTATAGCAGAAACATGGCAAATCAGCTATGTATCAAATAGAAGCATTGGCCACTTATTAAGTCAACTTGGTAACCGCACAAACAACTTAATTGTGTTAAGTTCAAATATGCAATCGCGCGTTAAGGACGGCGCACTATGGGTCTATTGCGTTTAACGGCAATTCTTCTATGGCAAGGTCAATCGGTTTTGCTGCAGCAAACACCATTGCAGACAATTCAGCTTCCATATTTAAATCTTGTTGTTCATGCTCTTTTTTTTGTGTTTTTAACATGGCCTCTATTTGTGTTTTATATTTTTGCATTCGCAAATCCACTAAATCCATTTCTTTATTGGTTGGTGTTCCAGTTTGTGACATAATATATGAAAACGCGCCAATTATTATGGCAACTATTATTAAAATCCATAACAACATTTATTTATTATGTTGAAAATAAAGATTTTTGTATAACGCATAAAGACAATGTGTTATAGTATGTTGTTAAATAATGATGATAACTGGAATACTTATTACAAATAAAACGTATGGCCGTGACAAAAAAGGCCGATTACTTTATTTATGTATAGCCGATTTGCCAAAACATAATCAAAATGGTCGTTTATTAAATTACTTGGTGCCCTTTAATAATCCGAACTTGTCCGGATTTAACAAAGCAATTACTAATTACTATGTTACGTTTTGTCACTTAACTGAGTTTTCAAATGGATACCCGCTTGGGCAGTTAATGGATTGCTTAGGACCCGTAGATAGTTGGGAAGCATACTCTAAATTTGAGCTTTTTAAACGTAATCTTTATTTTAGCAATGCGGTAAGCAATGCTGGCGTTACGTTTAAAACCTTTGAAAAACAAGTTGCAAATTTAGCACCAGTTACTGGTATACCAGAACCATATAATATTATTAGCATTGACCCCGCCGGATGCACCGACATAGATGACGCGTTTGCCTTTTTTTACAAGGGGTCTACTGCCCATTTACAAATTCATATTGCAAACGTGCCTGCCTTTATGGAAACATATGGTTTATGGGATGACTTAACTACCCGCGTAACCACTGTTTATATGCCTACTGGTAAAGTGCCTATGTTGCCACGACATATATCAGAAAACGTATGTTCTTTATTGGAGGGAACTACGCGCGCAACAATTATGATTACTTATATTTTTGAAATTGATAAAGAAACCGGCAAAATAAAGGGGCTGTTGCAAACTATTGCACCAAAAGCCACGTTTGCCTATGTTGAAAAAAATTATACATACAACGATGTTGTTCCTAATCAAAATGCATTATTTGATGCCGCACGTATTCTAAAACCAGATTACCCTGTAAATAATACGCATGATTTAATTGCGGTCTTTATGATGATATTTAATGAAGAATGTGCTGAGTTTGTTCCTATATATCGCAATTGCGTTGAAGTGCAATCAGATGCAGGGTCTGCGTGGTTTAACTATGAATTGCAGTTGTTTACAGCATCATATGATGTTGTAAATCAGGGACACGTAACTATTGGACAAGCGTATACTCATATAACAAGTCCTATACGTAGAATGGTGGATTTGGTAAATATGACTGCTATTGTTTATGGCGAAACGCACCCCTTTGTGCAAAAGTGGATTGCAAATATAGACCATATTAATTATTATTGTAAACAGGCGCGAAAAGCCCAGCAAAACGCGGAATTATACAAAGCTTTATCAGAAAATGAACACATGGATGTTGTTTATACAGGAGTGCATATTAAGGGAAGTGGCGTTGTTTATTTACAAGAATTGCGTTTGTTTGTATTTGTTGGAAAACAGGAATTGCCAGAAGGCACCCATAAATACCGCATTTATATGTTTCATAAAGAATTTACACTAAAACGTAAAATTCGTATTATGAATATATAACATGAAATCAGCAACAGTTGACATACTAACACTTAATCATTTATTACACCGACCGAAAAGAAAAATGAGACAAAATGCAGTTATGATTTATATATTTTATAACTATGTTTCAAGTAATTTGTTAAATGTTCCCTTGTTATTTTTGTTGCTATAATATGTTTTATAGTTGAAAATATATCATTATAAGTGTTTGGACTTTCTTTTTTAATGTAATGTTTTAATTGATTAAAATACTCTTCAATTGCGTTAGTTTCTGGATGGTAAGGGACAGAATATAATAATTTATTTTTACTTGATTCTATTGTTTCCTTTATTATTTTTGACTTGTGGATTACTGCATTATCCATAATAATCAAATGATTTTTGTATTTATCCTTAATAAACTCATCATAAAACACCAAAATATCGTTTGTTTTTACACCACCTGTTCGTTCTGGATATAATTTCCAACCAACAACTTTGTCAGCACTAATTGCACATAACAAATTAAATCGTTTATATGGATATTTATTTGTTTTTTTGATTACTCTTGTCCCGCTTCTACTACGACCATATGAAAGCGTCATATTTAAGTAAATCGACGTTTCATCCAAACAAATAGTTTGTTTATAATCATAGTCGTCTAACTTTTTATAAAAAGTTTCCAAGTCATCTTTTTCCTGACCTTCCCTCTTTTCTGGATAATATTTACTTCGAAGACGTTTTCTCGTTAATTTGTGTTTAACTAAAATATTATGGATACTACTGTCTGATAAATGTATACCATATTTTTTATTTACCAATTTTGAATATTCCCATAATGTTGTCGTTGGGTATTTTCTCAAATAATCCTTAACAAACCTCTCTATTTCGGGTGTTATTTTTATATTACAATTTGTGCGTGTTTTTCGATGTAATGTTTTGTTTTTCTTATATGTATGCACCCACCTTGCTAATGATTGAAACTTGCATCTAAATATTTTACAAGTATCCCGCATGTCTTCATTGTGATTTAAATAATATTTAACAGCTGTTTCTTTATAATCTTCTGTGTGATGCTTCATTATAAATATGTTTATAAATATTTAAAAGTATGAATATTTATAATAATATGGATGGTTTAGAACAAGAAAATTTATTGTTGAAACAAAAAATACAGGAATTAGAAGAACGCCTTAAAAAATACACAAATGGCGACAATCACAAACGATACTATGAGAAAAATAAAGACAAGGTAAAAGAAATTGGTGCAAATTATTTGAATAAATTAAAAGAAGAAAATCCGGAAAAGTTAAAAGAATATAGACGCACTTATTATTTAAAAAAAAAAGAGAAAATGAAGCAGATAACTCAAGAAAATAATATTTAATTATTCAAATTCACTATCACTATCTAAATAATCATCATTAAATGCTTTCTTATTTATCATTTCAATACATCCATTTATACACGGGGAACCCATTTTGTCGTTTAATACTATTGTAAATGAACGAATTATATCATCAAGTTCATCATAAGTCCATTTTTGTGTTTTTGTATTTGATGGATACAACAATATATTATTATCATATTTTATGGATGTTTCCATTCTAAAACGAATTTGTTTATCAAACATGTTATTGTTTCCACCAAGTCCTCCTTCACATCTTTCTAAGTATGGTAAAGTTTTATTCGATGCTATTCTGCAATAATTTTTTATTTGTTCAACAAGATATTGATTATTACCATTTTCACATTCCCTTTTTATTTCTTTCCACCTTTCAATATATTTTGTAGGTGCATCGGAATCAATCCTAAAATGTAAAGTATGTTCGTGAGTTTCTAATATGTTCATTATTATATTTTTATATTAATTTAATTTTGATAAATATTTAGGAAAAGAATATTTGCGTATATTTACTTAAAGAATATATATTTAGTAAATATATAGGGATGACTATAAAAGAAGAACCGCCCGATAAATATCAGTGCATAAAACTTCCATTCCAAAAGATACTGAAACCAGGCACAAAAACCCACGCCATAATAAATGATGCTGTTTCAAGAACCAATTTTATAACAACCAAGTCCTATTTTTTATTAAGACTTTGGGTTCTCGATAAATACCACAGCAACCAAGAAATACCACATATTACAGAAGACACAATAAAAATGTCTATGAAATCCTTGATGAAAGCGTCTGCAGGGCCAAAACCAAAAGGTAATAATTTATTATTACTGCAAGAGTTCCAACAATTACATAATTTTGGTTTAGGCAACGCTACCTTCGGTTTAGAAGATGGTAAAAACTTGTCCGCAATTTTAGATTATTATTCGACAACTATGATAACCGCAATTGAAAATAATATTAAAATACATTTTATTGATTATGTGAACCGATTCGTAAATTCCTATTTTAAGTGCATTTATAAAGATGAAATCCAAAATAAAGAATTCAAAAAACAACTTTACAATGATATTCAAACAATAAAGAATGATATTCTTAACGAAACGTTGACGTGTGATGCAAAATATCGCGACTGGTTAAATGCGAATAGATATAAAATTGTTCCACAAGAATACGATACCAGTTATTACTACGATGTTAAGGTTAATCCTCAAAGATATTTGAAATACATGATATTTATGAATTTACAATTGGAAGAAAAAGAAGCAAAAATGTTCCAGTTTTTTCCATTGCAAACACAGATAATTCCAAGACATATACAACTTGATACAAAGTCAATTGTCGAATTATTAGTTGAAACTGATAAAAAACAATACTTAGATAATATTGAATTAAACAAAGAAATGCTATGGAGTAAATATTTTAATATAACACAACAACTGCGTAAATACGTATTTGATTACACAATAATCACAGATGGTTATGCGGTATCATTGCGATTTTTACATAAGGATTTTGTAATTGAAGAACGTAATAAAAAGGATAAAATAAAAAATGGTAAAAATGCGTTAAAGGGACTAACTGAAGAACAAAAAGAAGCAAAGAAGAAAGAAAAGATTACTCAACAAAATATAATCAAAGTAGATAACAAGCAAAAACGTGCAACACAACCTAAACAAAAATTTTTAAAGAAAGAAGTTGTGCAAGAGTTTTCATACATAGACGAAGTATCGAAAGATGAGTTAGAAGGGAAACATATATTCATAGATCCGGGAAAACGAAGTTTGCTTACTATGATGGATGATGATGGTAATTTTTTTTCATACACTAATAAACAACGAATAAATGAAACAAAAAGGATAAAATACCAATTGCTAATACATAATTTTAAAGACAGTTTGGGTATTACTGAAAAAGAAAATGTGTTGTCGGAATTTAACTCAAAAACGTGCAATTTAGAAAAATTCAAAACATATATTTCTGAAAAATTAAAAGTCAATGCAGAATTATACAAAGGATATCAAAATGAAAAGTTTAGACAATACAAATGGTATGGATATATCAACAAAAAACGAACCGAAGATAATATGTTGAATAAAATAGAAAACAAATATGGAAAAGAAGTAAAAATTATTATAGGCGATTGGAGTATTGGAAAACAAATGCGAAACTTTATTTCAACACCCAATTTATCAATAAAGCGAAAATTAAAAACAAGGTTTCCTATTTACAATATTGATGAGTTTAGAACATCATGTTTGAACTATATAACGGAAGAACCTTGTAATAATTTATATTTACCAGATAAGACAAACATTGAACGAAAAATGCATTCAATCCTAACATATAAAATGGAAAATAAAAGGCTGGGATGCGTAAATCGTGATAAGAATGGTTGTAAAAATATCCAAAAAGTATTTAATTGTTATATTGAATATGGTGAAAGACCCGAAAAATATAAAAGAGAATACAAATTTCAATAAAATATACTAACCATTACAACCATAAAAAGTTGTAATCGTCAAATAGTATAATGCCCGTAAGGGTGCATTTACATCACCAAAGATTTTTGTGATTTTTTATTATTTTTTTAAATATTTGTCTCATTTTTCTTTTCGGTCGGTGTAATATGGATTGGACTTGGCTATCTATATCCAAATAAGTATTATTTAGCATTATTTATTGGAATATTATGGGAACTATTTGAAAGATATATTGTTTATAATAAAAAACTTTATCATTTTGTAAAAACCTATTGGATAATACCTGAAAAATATTGGAACGAAATAAATGCAAACACTTTTATAGATATTATTGTAAATATGATAGGATACTTTATTGGAAGCAGTATTTATAACAAAATAATTTTTTACTAATAGCATATTATAACAAATGTTGGTTTTTATTATTGCCGCAACTTTATTAGTGTCAATACATTCTGCATCTATTTTAGAGCGGTTTTCACAATGGGCTGAAACACATGCAATTGTATTACCCACTGAAAACACGCGTTTTATGCACATGTTTAACAATTGGATTGAAAACGACCGATACATTGACATGATAAATTCGCAAAACCTGTCTTATACCCTTGGTCATAACCATTTTTCAGCTATGAACCGCGATGAATTTGCTGACTATGTGCGTTTGCACCCGTTTTATATCGGCGATACCACAAATTCAGCGAATTATTTACGCAGAACTGCTGATGTTCCGACGTCCGTTGATTGGCGCACTAAAGGTGTTGTTAGTCCAGTGCAAGACCAAGGTCGTGCAGGAACTTGTTATAGTTTTAGCACAAGTAGTGCAGTGGAGTCCGCATATGCAATTAAGCATGGTTCGTTAATAAAATTATCAGAACAACAAATAGTGTCTTGTTCAACAATTAGTCATGGCGGACCAAACATGGGCGTAAATGGTGGACAAATTGCGCCTACATTTAGTTGGATTGGTAAGGTTGGTGGTCTTTGCACAGAAACCGACTATCCATATACTTCTGGCACAACAACTGAAACCGGAACTTGCCAAAACACATGCAAAAAAATTAGCGAAACTGCACCGGTTAGTGCAGTTAATATAAATGCAAACTCAGACAATAATATGATGGCAGCAATTGCACAGCAACCCGTGTCAGTTGCAATTGAAGCTGACCAATCATCATTTCAATTATATAAATCTGGTGTATTTACGGGGGCATGCGGAACTAATTTAGACCATGCAGTTGCATTAGTTGGGTATGGAACAATGAATGGATTAGATTACTACATACTTCGCAATAGTTGGTCAGAAACATGGGGATCCGCTGGATACATGTATATTGGTCGTGGAAATGACCCATCTACAGGCAAGCCATATAATGGTGGAAAGGGGCAATGCGGAGTGTTAATGCAAGGAGTTTACCCTGTTTTGTAACACCGAATGTAAATCCAAATATCATAAAAACATAATTTTTTATGATAATTAACGGCGGCTTCTGCGACTTTTTCGCTGTTTCTTTGTGCCACGCTTTGCGCGGCTTTTTCTGCGCGGTTTTCTGCGACCACCAGAACTATAGTAGCCGTTTTCATCAAACGGAACACTTGCGTCAACAAACTCATCATATGCACTTAAATCAACATCTGGCAAATTAGCATATTCAATTAATTCACCCGACGTATACTTTAAATTGTTTGATGCATTGCGGTCAGCCCATTGACGCATGTCTTGCGCAAGTGCATTGTATTTGTTAATTTTAGTTTGTATTGCTAATTGTTTAGTTTCTATTTTGTCTAACAATTCTCTGTGTTCGGGTCTATTTGGATTTAATCGCATTGTTGGATTTAATGCAATTATTTCAGGCTTTAGTGTGTTAGCGTAGTTTTCAATTTCTTCGGCTAACGCATATATAACATGTTTTTTTTTATTTACGCGCGCATCTGCATATTTCATAGCTTCACGTTTTGCGAAGTCGGCTTCTAATTCAGCCTGATAAGATTGTGCGCGTGCTTTTTGGTCAAGCATTTCTTCACGGGTTAAATGCCTGTTACCGTAAAGAGACCCGTATCGTGTTTGGTCTGCTGGGCGAACATAGTCTTCGCCTAAAGATGCGGCCATTGCTCTTGCTAACGCATCATCTTCGCTATGATACGCTGGATGTTCAAGCAAAGAGGCTTCTATTGCTGCTAGTAATTCTGGGTCGTCTTCGTAGCCGTTATACATTATAATTTATGTGCATAAAAAGTATGTTGCAAACTTAGCAAACAATATACTTTTAGATATTGTATGGTTTTTACGCGGTAGGTTAATGCAAATTATTGTATATATTCATTAAGACCCTCTACTACGTCAGGAGTTAAAACGGTTTCATTGCCACTTTTTTTTATTGAATGTAACAAACCAGTTATTTTTTTATTTTTTTCACTATTTACTGTGCAGTTTTTAGTATTATACGCAAATGGGTTTAAACTATGCAACCATTCAACTACGTGTAAATGCCCTTTTTCACAAGCCCGTATAAAAGCTAATTCATCCCAAGCAGAAATATCTATATCAGGTTTTACTTCCAATAACCATTTGGCTACTTGCAAATGTCCGTATTCACAAGCCCATCTAAAAGCTAATTCATTACTAGAAGAAATATCTATATCAGGTTTTACTGTTAATAACCATTGAGCTACTTCTAAATGTCCTGTTTGACAAGCCCCTTTAAAAGCTGCATCATTTTCAATAGAAATGTTTATATTAGGTTTAATTGTTAATAACCATTGGGCTACGGTTAAATGTCCGTTAAAACAAGCAAATCTAAAAGCTGCTTCATTGTTAATAGAAATATTTATATCAGGTTTTACTGTTAATAACCATGTAGCCACGTCTAAATGTCCTTTTTCACAAGCCCATCTAAAAACTCCTTCATTATAAATAGAAATATTTATATTAGGTTTTACTGTTAATAACCATTGGGCTACGTTTAAATGTCCGTTTTGACAAGCCCCTCTAAAAGCTGCTTCACCTCTAGCAGAAATGTTTATATCAGGTTTTATTTCCAATAACCATTTGGCTACATTTAAATGACCGTTTTCACAAGCCGCTTCAAACGAATATTCAGCATTAGCTGAAATATCTATGTCTTGGTTATTATTTTGTAAAAGTTTTTTGGCTTCTTCTAAATTGCCAGTTTCGCAAGCTTTTTCAAATTCTCTTTGAAAGTTTATTCCGCCTTTTAATTTTAAGTTTTTTTTATATTTTTTTGTGTATTTTTTTGGTTTTCGTAATTTGTTTGTTTTTGCCATAACTATATTTTATGCAAATAAAACAAATTATTGTATATATTCAATAAGACCGTCAACTACGTCAGGAGTTAAAACATTTTCATTGCCGCTTTTTGTTATTGAATATAACAAACTATTTATTTTTTGGTTTTTTTCGCTATTTACTGTGCAGTTTTTAGTATTATACGCAAATGGGTTTAAACTATGCAACCATTCAACTACGTGTAAATGTTTTTTTTTACAAGCCCATATAAATGCAAAATCATTAACAGCAGAAATGTTTATATCAGGTTTTACTTCCAATAACCATTTGGCTACTTGCAAATGTCCTTGATCACAAGCCCATCTAAATGCCGCTTCATTGTCAATAGAAATGTTTATATCAGGTTTTACTTCCAATAACCATTGGGCTACCTTTAAATGTCCGTTTTGACAAGCCCATCTAAAAGCTAATTCATTACTAGCAGAAATATTTATATCACGTTTACTTATATCAAGTTTATGTGTATCACGTTTATTTATATCACGTTTTACTTCAAATAACCATTGGGCTACCTCTAAATGTCCTTTTTCACAAGCCCCTATGAAAGCATATTCATCATTAGCAGAAATGTTTATATTAGGTTTCACTGTTAATAACCATTTGGCTACGTCTAAATGTCCGTTTTGACAAGCCCATCTAAACGCATATTCGCGATCAGCAGAAATGTTTATATCAGGTTTTATTTCCAATAACCATTTGGCTACATTTAAATGACCGTTTTCACAAGCCGCTTCAAAAGCATATTCGCTATTAGCAGAAATATCTATTTCTGGTTTATTATTTTGTAAAAGTTTTTTGGCTTCTTCTAAATTGCCAGTTTTACAAGCTTTTTGAAATTGTCTTTGAACAGTCATTCCGCCTTTTAATTTTAAGTTTTTTTTATATTTTTTTGTGTATTTTTTTATGTATTTTTTTGGTTTTCGTAATTTGTTTGTTTTTGCCATAACTATATTTTATGCAAATAAAACAAATTATTCTATATTTTTTTTTGCTTTAGCCGGCTTGCAATCATAATTTTTGTTTTTTTTGCACGTGTTTTACGGCTGCCGCCTACATTGTCTTTATGAAACTCGGTTAGCAAACTTACCTTTCCTAGGCCTGCAAAAAAATCCATGTTGTCTTCTACATATTTGTAGAGGCTATAATGTCTTATTTCCGTGCCAAAATAATCGCGCCAGTTATTTCCTGCGCCATATACAATGCGGCCATCGGTCATAAAGTCTTGCGGATTTATTATAAAAATATGCTGGTCTTTAGGATTATACCAAATAACCACTGCATGACTAGACATTGGTTCTTGTTTTGAACTAAACCCCATATACGTAAAAAACGGCTGCCCATTTGGTGAAATGCTATCTAACGTGGTTTCTAAATGCTGCACAAAATACATAGATAATGTGCTTGCGTGTGCTTCATAATCGCTTGTTTTTTTATATGTTTCTGCAAACTCCGCAATGGCTGGTATGTCGCGATACTTATATATAAGCCATTTTGTAAATACCTTATTATTGTTGCCAACTACTGCACTACGTGTGCCCAAACTTTTTTTCATAATATGTTGTTCCGGTGTTTGTGCGCCTAAAAACAAATAGGCATTGGATGCACATGTTCCCTCTGTGTTAATAAACAGGCGTTTATGCGCATATGCATCCTTAATGCGAACCAATAATTCTTCTTTTGTTTTTGGCGATAGTGCCGCCGCATTATTTAAATAAAGAAATAGTAAAAAAGTAGATAAAATTAAAATTGGCGATGCAAAGTTACCAGCTGTTTGTTTTTTAACTTTGCATAAATTTATTGTTAAAGATACTTGTTCAACCATACTATATAATTATGTTATTTATCTTCTTACATGGCGTTTCGCATAGGAAACTTAAACACATAACACATATTTGTTGTATGTGGCGCAGCGCGGCGTAGCCGCGCCCTTCTATTGCCGGTGCTAATGCCACCTACACCAGACCCCGCCACTAAAGTATTAAATTTGGCATGACGTTGATTTCCAATACTATCTTTTGCAATTACGCGGCCTTGAGATGTGCCTGAACGAATTGGGGTTGCTACAAAATACATTTTATATATACCAATGGCCATATTTTTTTAAGGCCTCTATTTTAATATCGTTTCCAACCATCCAATTTGCATGTATAAATTTTGCTGTCGCACGGTTTGTTTCAAATTCTGCTATATATTTAAGCATGGTTGAACTGGCTTTATCGTGTAATTCTTTAAAATATAACACTCCGCAAGCAAATTCATTCCAAGGAAACACATCAAACCTAAGCGGCTCAGCATAACGCAATAACACATTTAAAAGTGTGCACTGGTCATTTAACTCAGTTTGATTAGTATAGACATGAATATAATGTTTTAAAAACTGAATTGTGTTTTCTGTGTTATAAAACATCATACAACCAGTGCATGGCATATTTAAATCGTTTTGTGTTACAATGTCATGTGTTTGTTTATAAGCATTATATGTTGGCAACAAATCTTGTGTAACAACCGTATCAATATCCATATACCATACATCATAACCGCGGTTTAATAGTTCTAAAGTAATAGTATATCGGTATATGCATAGTTCATTAAATTTGGGCGAACTAAATGCCAAATATGTATTTGATATGTTGGTTGTAGTAAGAACAATAGTTTCAACACCATAATCTTGCAATAAATCAACACATTCTTTATCTGTAACAAAACATTTAATAATGGTGTTTGAAATACCTGCTTGCAATAAAGATTTTATGTGATTTTTTGCAAGTTCGATTGCAGGCAAGTTAAATACGCTTATAAACAGTATATTTGTTGTCATTTGTATTTATAAATAATACGCGTATTATTTATATATGAATTGCAGTTTAGAACAATGGCAAAAACAAAGAATGTGTGAAAGTTCGTTTATTATGCAAGCATCAACTACAAATGGACTAGACGGTCAAACACCTTGTTCTATAGGTGCGTGGTATCATTTTTCAAAGAATATAAACACCTACTATAACAAATTCGCACATAACCAATTAGTGTTGTGTGCGTTTTCAGAATTTACAGATGCTACCAGACGCGGCGATAAAGGTCGTGCACAATACATCCAAAATTTAAAAAAAAATGGAATTATAAACACGCAACTTGATATTGGCACATATTATAAAACACTAGGAAATTATAAATTTGTAGTTAGCCCAGAAGGAAATGGAATAGACTGTCACCGGCATTATGAAGCACTTATTTATGGATGTATTCCAATAGTTGAAGACAATCCATTAATTCGTGAAAAATATGGAAATGTGCCTATACTATGGACTAAAGATTATAGCGAAATTACGCCAGAATATTTGGAACAAAAATATGCGGAAATGTTGCAACAAACGTGGGATTTTAGTGCATTGTTTATTGAAACATGGTCGCCTGCTGAGCAAATCCGCATAAAAATTCGCGGAAACTATTGGATGCAAAAACTTACTGGTAAGCAATGGTATCGTAATACAATGTCTATTTAAACATTTGCACTTGTAAAATGCCAATTATATAACTTGAAATCGCACTTTTTGCGATTTCTAAGATATAAAGGCAAATTTATAAGTTTCAATGTGACTGTCACTTAAAACATTAAAAGATGCCAACCACGTAGTGGTTCGGCATTTATAATATTTTAAGTTTTGGTAAACCCGTCTAATATGGTTTGCGGAAAGCCCATTTTTACAAGTATAATACGCGCGGCCTTTATGGTATTGATGCCCGCCAACAATTTATAAGTAAATGCAATATCTGTTTGTTCAACCAGTGTTGCCTCCATGCGCATGTTTCTAATACGTAATTTATCTTTTTCTTTATGAATACGTTTGCATAAACCGGTAAAATGGGTTGTTAAAATAAAATCTACATTGGATTTTTGTTGAAGGTATTTAAGAAATCCAAATGATGCTAAGGTGGCTTCTTCGGAATTAGTTCCAGAAAACAGTTCATCAAAAATGCAAAAATGTCTTTGTTCCACAGTATTTGTATCCACCGCCTCAATGATTTCTTTACAACGGCGCGCTTCTGCCTGAAACAAACTGTCGCGTCCGCTAGTATCCGGTATATTTAAATACGAATGAAAATGTGTATACGGCTTTATTGTGCCAACCTCAAAACACCCAAATCCAATTTGTTGAGAAAGGATTAAGTTAATTGCAGTTGCTTTAAGTTGCGTGGTTTTTCCACTGGCATTCGGACCTGTTATAATAACATTTTTATCGAGTTTTATATTATTCTTTATGGCATCGGCGCCGTTACCCAATACAGGATACAATTGATTTGTTAAACAGGTTGCGTCTGTTTCTGTGAATGTGGCTTTTGCCAATAATCCACATTCAACACCTTGTTTTATACCTTGAAGTCCGCTCCAGTATCCTTCAAACATAAGCGAATATGCGTATGCGGACTTATAATCCGGATTATCCATTAACAAGTAATAGCTTTGCAAAATGTTGCCTATGCGTGGTATAAACCCAAAGGTGGTTTCACATATTTCTGGGCTACATGCGGGTTCCAATTGTGTATACAATGCATCTAATGTTTTTAGTTTAGCCGCGGCGGTTAATGAAAATGTTTTGTGCAATGGCATGTTTTGTGTAACATCCAATAAAGACCGTATATTATTTGCTGTTTTTCTAATATGTTTTCTTACAGTTTGTAGACGCGAAGACAGTTTAAAAATATTATTGTAAAACCGGAAACAGTGCTGGCAGTTTTGATACATTTGCAACCCATAAATGCCTAGCGTAAATAATACGTAAATCACGTTTTGCATTGAAAAATCTTGTAGCGATGTAAGCGTTTTTCCAATAGCATGGGATTTTGCAATATCTTTTAACATAGTTAAATACGTTGCAAACGTAATTGGCACTGATTTTATTCTTAAAATAATAAAGGGTGCTAAAATAAAAAGAAACGGCAATAAAATTGCAAAAACAGGTGATATTAAATTGGCTATAGACCAATAATGCATCATTGTTGAACCGCGATTAACAAATTTTAATTTGTCTATATCCATGTAGCCATAACGTTCGTGAAATTGCTCATTATGTATATCATTCCATGTGTCAAGTAAGTCTTGTGCGTCGGTTTCGGAGGTGCAGTCGGTGTTTTGTATATTTGAAACAAGTGTTTGAGTTTCTTTTAAAAAATCGGTGTTTACTGTATAAGTGGATTGAATGCGTGACACTATATTTTTACCAAGCTGTGATTGCGGAGCTAGTATTAATGGATGTATTGTGTTTTCTAATTCTAAATCCACGTTTACCGAGTTTGGTAATAGTAATATATCAGTGTCTGGCAGCGTTTCTATTGGAAGCTTAAAATAGTTGGCTAAATCATATTGCATTTATATTTTATTTATAAATGGAATACACTTCTCTTCCGCATTAAGGAAACCTAGGTTTCCTTAAAATCCTTCCTCTTTTTTTGTTTATGTTTTTTCCTCTTTTTTTGCGTATAACCTTCTTTTTTTGTTTATGTTTTTTCCTCTTTTTTTGCGTATAACCCTCTTTTTTGTTTATGTTTTTTCCTCTTTTTTTGTATAACCCTTTTCCTATTTTTTGCGTGTAACCTTTTCTTGTTTTTGTGTTGTAAATTACAGTTTCATTTTATTTGCGTAATAATTAAAGTCTTCCCAAATCTTCAGGCAAAGCCTGAATTACGGTGCGATAATAGTTTTCCAAATCATCTTTAGTTCGCATATCAAACCTTGTTAAAAAATTAATGGCAGTGCCTTTGCGACCCCAACGTCCAGACCTCCCAATTCTATGCAAATAAGTATGCACATCTTTAGTAATATCAAAATTAATAACCAAATTAATTTGTTGAACGTCAATACCGCGCGCGGTAATATTTGATGAAATCATAAACCTACAACCACCAGCTCGCAAAGTTTGAAATGATTTTTCTCTTTCTGATTTAGTCATGTCGCGATGAATGCAACAAACACTAAACCCATCACGTTGCATTGCATCATATAATTGTTTAACGCGATTAATACTATTACAATAAATAATGCATTGAGAAATAGTTAGCTTTGACAACAATTGCATTAGCAAATCATATTTATCACCATCGTCGCGAACCGTTACATAATATTGTCCAATACCATCCAGTGATAACTTATCAGCTTCCATTACAATTTTTACAGGATTTATCATAAACCGCGATGAAATATCCATTACTTCACGGTTCATGGTTGCGCTAAAAATAGCAGCTTGAACTGTTTCCGGCAAGTATTGAAAAATATTTTTAACTTGTTCTTGAAACCCATGCGAAAGCATTTCATCTGCCTCGTCGATTACTAAAATTTTTACATAATCTGTAATTAGCACGCGTTTTTTAATTAAATCGGCAATTCGTCCTGGGCATCCAACTGCAACAATCGGTGGGCGCGCATTAATTGCATCAATGTCTTCTCTTACGCTTTTTCCGCCAACAAATGCGCGCGAAGAAAAATTAGGTATATATTGTCCAATTGCATTAAACACATCTGATATTTGGTATGCCAACTCATGTGTAGGAGCTAATACCATAATTTGTGTTTGATTAATGGTTGTATCAATGCGCGATAAAGAACCAATGGTAAAAGTTCCGGTTTTACCTGTTCCTGATTGGGCTTGCGCAATTACGTCGCGTTTGCATAAAATTGGATATACAGCCTTTTGTTGAATATTTGATGGACGTTCAAATCCATATGAATAAATTCCACGTAAAACATTTTCTGGAATGTCTAATTCATCCCATGTGGATATAATTTTGTTTTCATCGTAATTAGAAGGAGTTGTCATGATTGTTCTGTGTTTGTTGATAAAGTCTGTTTAAATGGTTTTTGCTTGTATAAACATTTGCACATTTAAAACGCCAATTGTATAACCTGAAATCGCCTTTGGCGATTTCTCGGATATATAAGGTGATTTATAAGTTGCAAAGTGACGGTTACCTAAGCACGTTAAAAGATGCCGACCTTTGGTCGGCGTGTTTAATGTGCAAAGGTGTAAAAAAAGGATTGTTTCCTTTGTTGTTATATATAACTTAAAATTACAAAATAAATATACAAAATATACTTAACACTTACCTTTCCATATTTAGCAGCTACCTTACTTTTCAGCCTCGCTAACCAACTCGTCCGTTACAACCGACTGCGCAACTGGCTTTACAATTGATTTTACCTTTGACGCGCGCTCTTGCTCCTTCTTTTGCTTTTCTTGCTCCTTTCTTAGCTTTTCTTGTTCGCGCTCTTGCTCCTTCTTTTGCTTTTCTTGCTCTTTTCTTAGCTTTTCTTGTTCGCGCTCTTCATCCTTCTTTTTCTTTTCTTGCTCTTTTCTTAGCTTTTCTTGTTCGCGCTCTTCATCCTTCTTTTTCTTTTCTTGCTCCTTTTGTAGCTTTTCTTGTTCTTTTCTTAGCTTTTCTTGTTCGCGCTCTTCCTCCTTCTTTTTCTTTTCTTGCTCCTTCTTTTCCTTTTCGTCATTCTTTAAGGCGGCATGAACAGCTTTTTCGGCTTCAGCAACTAAAGGTGAATTTACAATCTTAATTTTTTTTGTTTTGGCAACAGGTGTTTCAGAAGGCGACGGATGACCAAACACGTGCGACAGGTCGTCATGTTCATTATCGCTATCGCTTTGCGCAATAATTTGCTCAACAGTGTGTTGTTGTGCGCTTTCTATAATAGCGCTTGCAAGAGGCTTATCCTTCAAAATCGCGGATTTTTTAGCAGCCTTTGGCGGCTTGGATAAATTTTTGCGAATTGTTTTTATTTCATGCATTTCAGTTTGAAGCTGATTATCCACAATACTGTCAATATTATAAACAATTTCTTCTACAGTTGCATTTAAATTAAGCAACTCAACCGACCGCGCGGCATACTCTTCAGGATTAGGGCAAATGCGCTTAAGCAAATAAAGACCATATGACATATACTTAAGATACTTCATAGGAATGCTTTTCATTTCCTTAACTGGAGCGGCAGAAGCAGAAGCAGAAGCAGAAGCAGACATTTTGATATAAATCAGAAATAATTGTTTGGGGGGTTAAACTTAATAATAATAATATAATTTGTTTTCCAGTTACGTTGCAGAAAAAGGGTTCAATTTTTAAGGAAACCGTAGGTTTCCTTATAATCCTTCCCTTTGTTTTTTTAACCCTCTATGACCACATGTCATATTTTTTATGCCTTTTTATGTCTTTTTATGCATTTTTATGCCTTTTTATGCATTTTTATGCCTTTTTACATTTGTTTTAGCCAAATAGTTATTTATGCCACACATAAAATCATATAAAGCATAGTTATATCTTTTTAAACAGCTACAGCCATGCAAATCGTTTCTCCAACAAAGATTTTTGATAATTTACTTGCAAATAACAACAATAACTATGTATTGCCAGAAAACGTAATTGACCAAATAGCCGTGTTGTTTGAATGCATTGGATTTTCAAATAATACGCAAAACACATACGTAAATCAATATAATTCGGCGCCTACCCATAAAGCGGCACCATCTGAACATGACGGTCGTGCAAATTATTTAAAGCAACAAGCCAGAAAACAACAACAAGCCCCTACATGGAAAACAAAGCCAGCATTTTCCGTTACTAAATTTGCACTATTAGACGAAAACGAAAATAATATTGATGAACTTAGAATAGAGCTTAATAAAATTACAGATAAAACATTAGAAACCCGCATAACCAAAATTATTAACCTATTAAATACTATTATTGAAACCAGTAGCAATCATTCGGACGACGCCGCATTGCCACAATATATTAATGATGCATTTACTATGTTTTTTGAAACCGCTGCAACAAACAAAAATCCAGTGTTATATGCAAAATTTTTTAAATTAATATATGAAAACTTTAAGGATTATACATCTACATTTATGCAGCAGGCATATAATTCATATATAACGTCTTTTAATAATATTGTAGACGTGCCTGAAAGTAATTATAATGAATTTTGTGATTTTACGGCTGCAAACACACGTCGTAAAAATATATCCGCGTTATTTGCACAAATTGCGTTGTCTAATTTTATTGAAGGCTGGGATAAAAATTTTATGGAAAAATTATTAACAACCTTGTTTAATCAAGTTATTGAAAAAGTAGAAATAAAACAAAAACAAAAAGAGGTAGAAGAAATTACTGAAAACATTGTAATACTAATTACGTCTTTAGGGACGTTTATTGAAAAAACAGTTTATGCACATTTTGTTGAAAACATAAATGGCATGAAACCCGCTGAAAAGCCTGGGTTAAGTAGTAGAACTAAATTTAAATATATGGATTTACGCGTGTAAGTCTATTGTTTTTCTTTATTGTTTGTTTACGTAAACAATAAATATATTTCTTTTCTATACAAATGGTTGTATCCAAATTAGATAAAACAATTACATATGTTGAACGTAAAGCAATTAACGACGACGACAAAGGATATATGTCATGTCTTTATGAAATAGACATATTAGACCATGACGTGGTTATTTGTATTGGTAAAGAAAAACATCAATACTCAAGCACAAAGGGTATTACTTATTTTCCAATTTATTTAGTGTCAAATAACAAAATAAAATCGCAAATAGGTGTTTATGAAATGCATGCAAAGGATGTTATATCGCGCATAGATGATGAAGGCGACCTTAATATAGAAGATATTGAGCCATTGTTTTTTTCTTTTGTAAACAACGATTTTCTTAAAAAATCTGGGTCAAGTCCAGTATATTATCATAAGCCAATGGTTTTGGCAACAGTTGCAGCAAAAGCTGCTTTAGAAGAAGAACCTGATGAAAACGACGTAAAACATGTTTCTGTATCGGTTGTTCAAAACGACGATTTATCATCTATTTTTGAAATGGATACACAAAGAAACATACCAGAAATGCTGCCAAAAGAAACCGAACAAGATGCAAAAGAAATTAGTAAAACATTTGTTTCAAAACCCACAAGTCCATGGATACAAAAATTTATGGAAAATGGGTTGTTTGATTTAATAGAAAACGAATGCAGCACATTAGAATGCGCGGTGCGTGATGCATATGCCTCTATTGGACATAAAACAAAAGCGGATGTTTTACGAAAAACAGTTGCTGCAAACATGTCGGAAGACATATACAATAACTTGTTAGACAAATATTTGCTATTAAAAGAGGAAATAGCAACATACGATAAAGAAATGCGAGAAATTAAAAAATCCGTGGCACTTTATAAAACCCGTGTTGAAAAATCCGTAAACAAAAACGAACAGCAGCAAATTATAGAACAAACCAATGCATTAAAAGACCGATATAAACTACTGGCTACTTATAAAAAACTAGCAGAAAAAGACATTCTTGAAATAAGTTTTATGTCCGCAATTAAATCATTTGACCAATTTGTAAAACATGTTGAAGTGCATGGGCTAAAAGCCGATGCAATTGCCATATTAGAAGAAGAACTTGGATGTAAAATATTGGTATTTAATCAGGCAGCATATGACCAAGGCGATATGTTGTCTGTATTGGATTGTGGAAAAAACAATGCATTAATTGCAAAACCAAAATATTATATTATGCTGGCCAAAAACAATAAAGACTGGTCATTAATATCATATAAATCAAAGCGTATCTTTGTGTTTGACGAATTGCCATACACTGTAAAAACACTTATTGTAAACAAGTGTCTTGAACGCAATTCTGGAAATCTGTGTAACAACACTGACGTGCGTAAATTTCAGCGGTCTATTGGTGTAACTCCGTCCAATGATGATGACGATGATGACGATGATGACTTGGCCACCGATATTTTTGTGTATCATGTAAATATTATGAAGGAGGGATTAGACCGCGTTCGTCCATCGCATGTGGTAAAGTATAGAGCACTTGATATTATACCAAATTGGAGACGCGTATTAGATGACGCATCAATAACACCTTTTAAACTAGACGGCAAACGGTGGCAATCCGTTGAACATTATAAACAGGCATCTAAATTTAAAAAACAGAACCCAGAATTTTATAAAATGTTTTCATTAGATGCGGAAACAGACATATCCAAAGATGTAAAAAAAGCGCGACAAGCTGGTGGAAAACATGGAAAACTACGTCCAAAAAACGTGCAAATTGATGCGGATTATTATGGTGTTGGAGGCGAGGGACGAGCCGCTGATGAACGGTTTGCAGCATTGGTTGCAAAATTCAACCACAACGAAGATGCACGCCGAATATTACTTGCAACTGGAACCGCACAATTACGTCATTATGAAAAAGGACAACCATTAAAGCCTGACATATTGCTTATGAAAGCAAGAGACGCAGTTAAATAACTTTATTTTAATAACTCTGCAACTAATTTTATACCTTCGCGCATCGCAAAATCTTTACCTTCAAACATTATTATTTGTTCATTGCGAAATCTTTGCAACACCGAAAAATCCTTCCCGCTTTCTATTGGTAATAGACAAGCAGGTTTTATATCTAAAACAGTTGCAGTTGAACTGCGAAAAATGCCAATAGCTTTATCGTCTTGTATAATATTATATGCGTTTGGATTTATAAATATATTTCCTGTTTTTTCAGGATTACCTAATATAACATTTGGAATAAACTTGTAAAACACTGTGTTTGTATGTGCAGCTAATACGCCAGTATTTAATGCTCTAAATATACGCATGATTGCATACCATTGTCCTTGCAAAAAAACAAAATAATTTATATATTTTTCATAAAGCTTTATGTTACACCGTGTTTGCAAATATCCTGATGTTGATGGCAATAATATTTTAAACACTGGAACGCGCATGCTTTCAACATTTTTAAACAATATTTTTTCCGGTATTATATAAACCAATGGATTGCCAAGCGTAACTGTTGCATATGTAGGATTAATACCATTTCCAATTTGGTTGTCATTAAAGAACCCGCCGCCTTTTCTTGTTTTTCTTGTTTTTCTTGTTTTATGTTTTCCCATTTATTTATACATTTAACACAGAAAAATTTACGAATATTTTACGAATATATTATAATAAACTATTTAAAGACATATTCGTAATTAGTATAATAACGAATAAAATGACTACTACTGCTAACAACGATTACGATAACTGGACTGATAACTGGTCTGATTCAGACGATCATAGTTTAAATACATTGGATGAAATTAGATTGATTGAACAGGCTAAGCGTGCCGATGTTGGGTATAATAAGTTCTTTCGAACATTTAAATATAACAATGGAAAGGGTCAGGTTAGAACTAAGAGAGTAAGGCATGAATTTTATACTAGTAAATTTGGCGTTGGTGCGCTAATTCGTGATGCTGAATCTGGTGAATATTATGAGTATAAAGTTGGTAGTGCGGATGAGGATTTGTTTTTTAAGGCAATTATTCATAGTGGATTGTGTAATAATAAGGGAAAGACTACTACTGCTTTCTTTTCATCACCTAACGCATATATGCAACTAATGGATTGTGAGTTAAGTGAAAATATTGTTAGCGAATGGGAAAAGAAGCGCAATGCTAGAAAATTGAATTGTTTTTTATAACTATAGTAGGTTATAAAAATGAAAATGAATGCCATTAAAATCCCTGTTTTACATAAGTGTTGGACACGGAGCGAAATAACCGCTATTTTTGCGCCATGCGTGGACGTGTATCGCATTGATTTTTGGCCATGCGAAAACAAACCTGACCACAAACTTGCGGTGCTTTCTTACACTGGAAATTTTTGGCACGAAAAACGATATATTACATTGTCTCCGGACGAAAACGAACAATGGCTTTGCGTGCCTTTTTTAAATGAAATACCGTCATATAATGAGCCGCTTATGTTTTTATACGATTACATAAAGTGGCTAGAAAACCATGTATCTGAATACGTTCTTGGTTGGTTTACAGATTGTTACAAAGAACTTTATGAAGGAAAAAACAACGAACTTTGTATGATAAACAAACACCAATTGGCATATTATATAAAAAAACAAATTTTAAGGGTTCAACAGTCAGAACATACAGTGGCCATTGATATATATGCATAATTATAAGCGGTTGCTTGTAATTATTTGTTTTTTATGTGTTGGCAGCTTCGCTGCCTTTTTATAAGTCGGCAGCTTTGCTGCCTTGTCGGTCGGCGACTGCGTCGCCTTACCAGTCGGCAGCTTTGCTGCCTTATAGCCTCCTTCGGGGATTGAACCCGAGACCTTTGCATTACAAGTGCAATGCTCTACCACTAAGCTAAAGAGGCGCCCCCATGCGTAACCCCCTGTTACACAAAGTATATATAAGCGGTTTCTTTATATGGTTTTTATTTTGATGTTAATTTTATAATTTCCTCAACCACATCCGGCGTAAGTGTTTGTTTTGCTTCTGGATGCGCGCTTATTGCATGTAATAATGTGTCAGCTTTATGTGGACTTAATCTACGAAACCCATTTTCATCAAATAACCTAAATCTTTGTGGATACGACATGTCGTCACTGCTTGGCATATCTAATTTTAAAAAACTACAATCCATGTCAAATAAAATATCGCACCCGTAATGTAATGTTTCGTCTACTAGTTTACAGGTTATTTTATAAAAATGTCCGTTAACAGTTTCGTAATACGTTTTATCAATATAAAATTCGTTGTCAAATGCTGATAATTCAGAAACCCCCTCTTTATTGCCCATTCTTGGAACCTCAGTAACTGTTATACGTTTTGGCAAATAAACCGTTTCAAACAACATAAAAAATTCTGCTCGTCTGTTTTCTATTTTTTTTACACCTTTGGACATTTAAAACGCCGACTTGGGCGAATTAAAAAACAAAAGTATAATGGTGAATTTCACACCTTACCATACTTATCTTCCTAAAAGGAGTGTCGTAGGTATTTATTCTTTTTGTTCTCTAAAACATTTTGGTCTTCTTTTTCCTTGTTTTTCACATTGTAAAAGAAGTAAAATATTCTTGGAAGCATTAATGTCTCTATCCATACAACATAATTTACACTCGTTGGAACTGCAACGGATTACGCTATGGTATTGAGACATTCTTACTTTTCCTTTACATAATTTCTTGTTTCTGTAAAGACTTATTCTTTCAAAACATTTATTACAGGTTTTACTTGTTCCCCATTCATCTATTTCTACAACATCACAAAATCGTTTCAACTCTTTCTTTAATTTTAGAATTGGAGTTGTTGGGTGGTTTTTGACTAATCCGTGTTGTTGTGAATAATCACCAAAACCTATTAAGGTCTTTTTATTTTTTGTAATATTCCTACATATTTTTTCTAATGTTGCTTTACCCCTACAATAAGAAGTGAAGTTCAAACCTCTAAAATTATTATCACAATGAAATTGAAAAAACGTATCTATATTTGGTAAGACATATTCAAAATAACTCAACATATTTTTTGTATTGCTTACTTTGAAACTTGGAATACTTTTCCATAAAGCATAATCTTCCCATTCTTTATACCAAGTTTCTCTTTTCTTACAAGCATAAACCATTTTGCTTTTATGTCTATATTCTTTTGTAGAGCATTGTAAGATTTCATTATTTTCATTGCAAGAAGTTTTTCTTTTAATTTAGAAATTTCAATATTTAATTCCTTAATATATTCTTCGTTATTCATTAAGGTAATATAATAATTTATTTTTATATAATTTTCACTATATAAAAATCGGCGTTTTAAATGTCCAAAGGTGTAAAAATTATTTATAATTGTCTGATGTTAAATATGCAAACGCAACTTCCGAATAAAACGCGTCAAGCCACTGCTCTTTATCTATATCATCTGGTAAATATAGTTTTCTTATAATATCTCTGTCTTTAAGCGCGTCTTTAAGTTTACTAAATTCAATATGCGTATCAGTTCGCACTTTGGGTTTTAACATAAACATTGGTTTCCATGAAGCATCTGGTTGAAAACGCGTATTTACTGCTGAAATTAGCTGTATTCTGTTATAATAACCGCGTATTTTACCCATTATGCGTTTAATATATTTTTGTTTCAACTTTTCTTCAACCGTCAAACGTGGCGCCTGCCCTACAGACATTGTAGCTCCCGAACCATAATAACGACGCCGTTTGCGTGTGCCTTGCTTTTGATTACGTTTTTTTAGATGCCATATATAAATTATGCATAAAAAAACGCCAAGGCGGCGCCTTTTATGTGGGTTGAGTTAACTCATTTGTTTCATAATCTCTATTATACATCTGTATACTTGATAACGCTGGTGCGCTATTTGCGGAGTGGGCACCTGACCCATTACAAAATAGTTTTTAACATCTTCCGGCAAATGTTGTGCAAAAAATTTGTATCCAAATTTATGACACTTGCGTTGGTCATGTGCGTATTGCATATAGTCAAATAGCACATCCGCATTATGACCTGTAAGTAAATGTAATACAATTCCTGCTACAACTCCAGTGCGACCATGTCCACCAGAACAATGAATAAACACTGTGTTGCCTGATGTTATTAAAGTTGCAATTTGGTTACAAAACGCAAGCAATTCTTTATCGTTTTTATGTGCTGACATATCTTTCATTGGAAAATGAACAAACTTTGCACAAGAAAGTGTGGTTTCATATGCAGGAAATGGTCTATGCAAATCGTTGCGACCATATTCATCATTTAAACAAACAAACGTTGTTATGCCAGCATTTTCAATTGCCTGTATATCAGCTTTTGTATCAGGATACCCACCAACCAAAAGTTTATTCGGTATTAACCAATTGCTAGATGCGGTAGGTCCCGTAAAGTCAGCATTAAGATTTAACCCAAAATCCCTATATGAATTTTTTATCCAGTTATTAGACACAGTTGTATTAATTTCCATTTTACGTAATTAATTTGATAGTTGTTTAGTGTTTTTTTAAATGTTGGAAAAAGGTTTCAATTTTAGGGGAACCTAAGGTTCCCCTATGACCCCTCCTTTTATTTTTGTAACCCCTATGACCCCTCCTTTTATTTTTGTAACCCTTTTACAAATGACCCATTCTTTTATTTTTGTAACCCCCTTTTCGTAGTTTTTATTTAAAAGTGTGCGTTAAAGTTTTCATAGTATATTATATAAAACATGCAATTTCAATACTTGAAGTTTAACATAATTGGCGTTCGCGACGACATTTTAGTGCAACCTGAGATTGAAGGCGACAGTCCTTACCTAGTTGAAAACGTTAGTGCCTCCTTTGGTGCCGCAGAATTTCAATTCACCGATTTTAATGTATATAATAACGGACTTCGTGTTGATTATTCCAGTGCAACTGCAACTTGGTCGACAACAACCTTATTTGGTGGCGATAGCATAAAACATAATGGCATTGACGGTGATATGAATACAAAGATTGGAGGAACAATTGCTAACTATGGCACATACGCAAATGGTAAAACAGATGTTTCAGGAGCAACATATATTATTAACTTTAATAAATTAGTAACCGCGTCTGAATACAGTTATGTTACCGGCAATGACTGTGATTACAGAGACCCTGTGGCTTGGACGGTTGCGGTTTCTACAGATGGCGTTAATTATACACCGGTTGACGTTGAAACGCTTGCAACAATTACAAGATCCAGACAAACAGAAACTCAAATGTTTTTATTTGACCAAGCAACTTGGTCATCTTACACAGGCGATCTTGGTTCAAATTTTGGATACGGTGATAATGGAACAACTTCCGGTTCTTCCGGAACAGGCTCTTCTGGCTCAGGCACAGGTTCTTCTGGTTCTGGCACAGGCACCGGCACAGGCACTTCTTCTGGTTCATCCGGTTCAGGCTCTGGACTAGTGCTTGACCCAACCGCACTTACAATGATATTTCAATATTTAAGATTTGACATTACTGGTGTGCGCGGTAATCAATTTGCAGTTAGTCGAAGCGACGTTCAATTTACCGACTTTAACGTTTATAACAACACAAATCGGGTGGATTATACCGGCGCGACCGCGACATGGTCAACAAATGCATTATTTGGCGACAGTAATGTAGCCTATGGTATTGATGGTGATCCAAATACTAAATTTGGCGCAACTGTTACAGATTATACTGGATATGCAAATGGACAATTCAATATTTCTAATTCAGCATATACCATAAACTTTAACAAATTAGTAACTGCAAATCATTACAGTTATGTAACTGGCAAGGACATTCCCGATAGAGACCCTGTTTCATGGACAATATCCATATCTACCGATGGCGTTAATTTTACCCCTATTGACTACGAAACGGTTGCGTCTATAACTACTAGTAGACTTGTAGAAACACAGTTGTTTGGATTTGGCAATGGAGGTTCTTCATCTGGTTCCGGTTCTGGCTCTGGATCAGGCACTGGCACTGGCTCTGGCACTGGCACTGGCACTGGCACTGGCACTGGCTCTGGCACTGGCACTGGCACTGGCTCTGGCACTGGCTCTGGCACTGGCACTGGCACTGGCACTGGCACTGGCTCTGGATCAGGCACCGTAATTTGCTTTAACGAAGGCACTAAAATTCTTTGTTTGACCCGCAATTTAGAAGAGGCGTATGTGCCTATTGAAACCCTTAAAAAAGGCGACTTTGTTAAAAGTTATAAACACGGTTACCGAAAAATAGATTTAATTGGTAAAAATACCATGATTAATAACCCAGACAAATTTAGTGAATGCATGTATAAAATGGAAAAAACAGAAACCAACGGATTAACCGAAGATTTAATTGTTACCGGTGGCCACTCTATTATGATTGACGATTTGGGCAAATATAAATATAAAATGTTTGGAGTATTGGGTCAAATGAAAAAAATCGACGACAAATACTTGGTTCTAGCGTCGGCGTCCAAGGATTTTAAAAAAATAGAAAACAATAACAGCTATACATATTACCACTTTGTTTTAGAAAACAATGGCGACGATACCGAACGCTATGGCGTATACTCAAACGGAATACTTACTGAAACCCCCTGCAAAAAAGATTTTGTAAAACATGGCTTAACATTGGTATAAAGGCTTAAAAATTGAATTGTTTTTTTATAAAGCATAAATAAGCAAAAACACTATTTTACTATAAAATGTATACACTTGATAATAACATATTAACCCCCGAAAATTTGCATTTGTTTTATTCAACGCTGAACTATTTAGGTGCTATACCATATTCTGGCGTTGAAATAACAGACACCGAAATAATATGGTCATGGGAATACAGTGGGGGTTGGGATTGGGTTACGATGGTTCGTTAAACCTTTGCACTTTTAAAATGCCGATTATATAACTTGAAATCGCCTATGGCGATTTCTCAGATATAAAAGGCAAATTTATGAGTTGCAAAACATATTATTTGCAATGTTATCAAGATTCTACAAAATTTCAGGATTTAATTAATTTTGAGGTATTAAAAAAAGACTATAACCTTGAATGGATGGACAATAGCAAAATTTGTGTTTCAACAACTAATATAAACAAAGTTGTTGACGCGGGATTTTATTATACGTTTTATTTTACAAAACGTTTTAGTGGAACAAATGTAGTTTCTAGCAAAGAAAGTATAGAACATGCTAACGCAATAGAGTATAAAAAACCTATTTAAAAAATTGTTACTATGGTATAAAAAATAATATGTTTCAGTGTGACAGTTTAATGTATGAATTACAAAATTGTTTATCTTACAAAAATGAAATTAAGATTGAACAATTTTATTGTAAAATAAAGTCTTCAAGTGTGGATCCTTTTGCAACCTTAGACACTGAAGAATATTTATATTATAAAACGCCAATATTTATGTTAAACAATACATTGTTTAACTGCGACGATAATGAAACTTTTAAAACATATTTAAGTAAACATAATTTAAAAATTGTAAAGAAAGATTATTCAAATGCATTAAAATGCAATACTTGTAAAATTAATATTACAATTACAAAATAATAATGTGCCTTACCATTAACCTTTATTATTTAACCACTTTTTTTAGTTAAATAATAAATTTTGCGTAAATTGCGTTAAAAATTATAGTTTTTCTAAATTACCAGATATTTTTTTCTTTTTTACAATTTTCTTTGTTTCCCTATAATTTACAACCGTATCTTCAGACGTAAGTGACGACACCGAGTGCATGTCTTGATGGCAGCGTTCACATAAAGCCATTAGATTTGCCACATGATTTGTATAAGCAAACGCGGTGTCTGACTGCATAACCAAATGGTGAACTTCTGTGCTTACTGCTTCACCGCACTGTTCGCATATTCCACGCAACTTTTGCGCGTTGTATCGCGATTTTTTTGCACTAAGTCCACCTGCAGACGCAGGAAAATACTTTGTCCTAAGTTGAAACGCCTGTTCTAAAAAGTCCGCAGGCAAATGCAGGGATTTGCATACCTCTAGCCCATACATACTATCTCCGGCGCCGTCCTTTAATAGCCGGTCATAAACAAGTGCATCCAAGGTTCGGTCATAAACAACCGACATATGTTTTAGTTGCAGCCGGTCAAGCGCCTTTATTTCATCATAATCCACAATTTCATGAAAATGTGTTGCAAAAATAAAACTACTGCGCGCTTCATGTAGTCGCATTAATCCAGCCACAAAAATACTTAATGCGCTCTGGGTTTCTGTTCCAGAACAAAGTTCGTCGCCTAAAACCATTGACCGCGCATCCGCGTTTTTTAATATAACACGTAATTCGCTCATTTCTACGCCAAATGTAGATAACCCGCGATAAAGATTGTCTGCGCCTAATATTCTTGTATAAAAAGCACAATACGGTTTATAAATAAAAGCTTTGCAAGGCACATAAAAACCGGCTTGAGCAAGAAGCGTGGCAATACCAATAGCTCTTATTAAACTGGTTTTTCCAACCGCGTTTGTTCCATAAAGAAGTATACCGCCGCTTCGCAAAACAACATCATTTGGCACATATATTTCATTGGTTTGCAAATGTTCTATTAACGCATGCCGCAGTCCAAATGCTGATACAAAGGAACTTTCGCAGTCGCTTTGTTCAATAACCGGCTTACAATAATTATATGCTTTTGCTACATATACACGGGTTTGCAATGCATCAGTTTCCTCTACATATTTAGATACGGCAGTTATATAAGGCAAACATTGTTTTTCCAATACATTTTCAACAAACTTTGCATATAAAGTGTTAACAAGTTTTGATAATGTAAGTCCAAGCGTAAACTCTTTATTAAAAAGGTTGTTGATTATGGGGCTCACGACTTCGTCATTCGCCCCGCTTGCGGCGGCCTTTATTTTTACGTCAGTTAAATCTATGCTAAAATTTTTAGCCCAAGGCATATGTTTCCAATTGCCTTTGTCCAGCAATGTTTTAAGCGTTTTTGCGCGCGACTTTGTTAAAATAAAGGTGGAACCAGATTTAACAGTTTCATGGATTTTTACAAATTCAGTATTATCGCATTCGCCGTCTTGCATTACCATGTTAAAGAAATTTTGATACGTCTTTAAGGAGGTTTTAATTTTACTATATTCTTCCAACATTTTGTCCAATTCTTTATCGTAGCCAGTTTTAAAAAGGTTGTTTGGGTCTTCTGTGCCTATATTGATTGCGTTATTTATTGTGGACAACACGTGGTTTGCTTCGTCCAATGGACAATCTTTATCACCGAGTTCGCGCATAGCTTTGGCGGCGGCTTGAATAGATGCGGCTAATCCGGACAAAGACTGCACGGGAAACCGCCCAACTACAATTTGGCGACACATACGTTCTAAGTCCTGTATTCCTTGAAAATTTTGCCGAACTATTTGCACAAAATCCGTTGACAACAATGTTTCAATGCGGTCGTATTGCGCAGTTAACCATGTTTCATCAAATACCGGATTAGTAATCATATGCCGTATGCGCCTGCGCCCCATTGCAGTGCAAGCTTTGTTTAACAGTGTTAATACGGAAGAATATTTTCCACTGCGCACGCTGTCTGTTGTAGCATCATCAATCATGTTAAGTTGTTTTAGCGTATGATTTGCTAACACAACACTTGTGCCTGCGTTCGTAAACTGTGGCGAACATATAGACCTAAGAAGGGCTGGATTATGCTCTTTAGCAAAATCTAGTGCAAAACAAAATGCACGGGTTGCCGCTTGCATTATATAAAATTCTTCGCAGCTTTGTCGTGCATCTTGGCCAAAAACGCCGTCTAAAATAAGTGCCATATGCGGCGGGTTTTCACAGTTCGCCGCCTTTTGGTTTGTTTTTACGTCATGAACATGAATGCACGCCACGGCATTTAACCCGCTATAAGAAAGCGCCTTTTCAACGCTGCATGGCAAGTCTTTATGTAAAACAATAAGTTCGCATGGATTGTAAACAGAGGCAACACGTTCTAATTCGTCAAATGTGGTGGCATTGTCTTCAAATGGTAGGGTTCGCTCTGTTAAAAACGATTGTCCGGTAATTAAATTTAATATGGCAATTCCAAACACTATTTTTCCACGGCCAAATCCTTGTGCCCATAACGACATTAAATTGTTTGTGCGACCAGTTACTGTGTCGGCTGGCGATTGCGTAGTGGCAATATATGTTCCTGGGCTGTAAATGCTGTGAACCATGTGTTTTTTTTTATCACCGGTGACACTATTTTCTTCGTCTTGATTAATAACAACCACTGTAAAACCGGCATCAACAAGAATTTGCACATATTTGTCAAGCGTATATTCCGGAAATCCTGCCATAAAGGTTGGCGGCAAAACCTTCTTTTTTTCACTAACATTTAGCTCACATAGTTGCACTACTTCCGTAAACCAACAATTTGCTGATGTGTCTTTTTCACAATAAATTTCATAAAAGCTGCCGACCATAAGAAGAACTACGGTGCGCTGACCATAAGTGGATTGGTATGTAGAGGCATAATCGGCATATTTTTCATAAATGGATTTTTGTTGGTCAGAGCCATTTAGCTCTTTAATTAGTTTTGACATGGGATTTTTGGGGGGCATTTTTATTTTGGTCTTAGTTGTGATTTAAGGTGTTTGTATATGGGTTTTAATGTTTAATTATTTTATGTTTAAAATAGTTATACTATGAGTAATAGTGGCACAGAATATTATATAACAGCAAAATGGGAAGACCAGCAAAATGGTCAACCAAATAACAATAAAAAATTTACTATTACTAATATTGATACTACTAATCCATGCCGATCAATAGCAAATAATTTTACTGATGAATATGATAGTGGAAATGCATTTTGTGTTTCTGTTAAAATAATGCAAGATGGAAGTTTGTATTTTGGTAGACTGTCTATGCCGAGCGGACAACCGGTTAACAATAGTAATATTAGCAACAACGCAACAAACCCTTTTACGCCTTTTTTTGCGAACCCTTCTGCAAACACTTCTGTAAATCAGTTTGGAACCCCTTTTGCACAAATAACAGCCAACAGTATTGTTGGCACCAAACAACAACCATTAACAACAAACGCCATTAACAGTAATGTTAGCAACAGTGCAACAACCCTGTTTGGAATTCATATACCGAATGGCTTGCCGCCTATTACAGCAAACACTGCTCCAATTTCAACTGTTATTAATGCTCCTATGCCGCCAGGTTATGTCCAACAGCAACAACCTCAGCAACAATCTCAGCAACAACCTCAGCAACAACCTCAGCAACAACCTCAGCAACAACCTCAGCAACAACCTCAGCAACAACCTCAGCAACAACCTCAGCAACAACCTCAGCAGCAACAACCTCAGCAACAACAACAACAGCAACAACCTCAGCAACAACCTCAGCAACAACAACAACAGCAACAACCTCAGCAACAACCTCAGCAACAACCTCAGCAACAACAACAACCTCAGCAACAACCATCAACAAACAACAATAGTAATGTTAGTAATAATGTAACCCCAACGCTGCCGGTAGCGCCAATCGTAACATCGTTTACGTCACCATCTACAACCCCATCTACAACCCCATCTACAACCTTATTTGCAACCCCTTCTGCAAACACCAACAACAGTAATATTAGCAATAATGAAACCCCAGCTGCGCAACTTGACACTACAAACACAGCTAGACATGCTATACCATCTTTTCAAAAAAACAATTATCAAAACGAAACCGTAGATAATTTGTTTGATATGCTGCCATTTGGTGACGAAATGTTTGGCGGCGGCGAAGACCCCAGCATTAAAAAAGACATTGTGCAACAACGATGCAACATTTTAAATAAAAACATATTAGAATTAAAAACCAAATTTTACTCAAACCATAATTTTATTAAAATAGTTTCGTTAACATCTAATCAAGTTATAGATTACTTTACAAAATCCGAAAACCAAGACCCCATAAATAAATTAAATATTGACGAATCCACTATAAAAACCACCAGTTATTCACAAAATTACTATAAAACAGAGCAAATAATTAATTATTTAAACGTGTTTATTAATCTTACTTTTTTAGACATTTCCGATTTTTATTTATTTAAAAGCGCCGACGGAAACTTAAATAGTTTTGCAAAAAAATTTCAAAACGAAAAAATAGATAGCGCAACAAAGAAAATGCATGATTTTTTAACATATTTAAATCCAAAAAACACATCAACCAACGCAACGTTTATATATGCTTTAGATTTTTTTGAAATTGTTCAAAATATTTTTGGAAATTATACACAACATAGCTTATATCAAAAACAATCGTCAGCAGAATATGAAAATGTTATAAAAGAGGTTCTTGGATGTTTAATTGACGTTATAAAATTTTCTATTGGACTACCAAAACAACAAAACGAGACTATATTAACAAACATGTTTGATAAAATGGATTTTAATTCAAATGCAAATTTTGTAGCAGGGTTAGATGAACTTATTAAAGAAAAAAGCGACAACAACATATTAACCTTTGTAAAGTTCCGTGGAACAAAGGACAACAATAATGTTAGATTTTCTATTAAAACCAATAACCCACAGGTTGGAAAATTAAAACAATTTCAAAAATTGGTAGTTGAGTATAATGATGACAATATGGCATATTATCAACAAAACGGCAAACGAATAGAAACCCCGTTGCCAAAAAATGTTATAAAAACAGGAACTACCGGATTAACGGTTGACACATATAGTCACAAATATTTTTTAGGAAAATTTACGCGAGTGTTTACAACCAATATGACAAATGCGGCTATTGCAAAAGAAATGAAAGAAGTTATTAATAAATTGCGTTCTGGCAAAACCGTATTTATTGTAGGGTATGGCGCAAGTGGTGCTGGAAAAACAAGCACACTTATTCAATTGCGCACAAAAAACAAGGTTGAGCCAGGAATAATTATGCATTTATGCAATATTCTTGGTTCAACACATCCAACACTTACTTTACAAACTACTGAATTGTTTGTGTCAGATGATAACCAGCAATATTTAAAAAACGTCCCTATAGAGTTTACTTACAAAAACAACAATTTTGTATTAAACGGTGAATATAACCATAAAAACCAGCATTTATACAGAAACGAGGGACAACCCGAAAAAATGTTTAATGTTGGCAACACACTTGGAAATGTATTAATACATTTAATTGATGTTGACCGGTTTGTAAAAGCCACGCCAAATAACCCGCAAAGTTCTAGAAGCCATGTATTGGCATACTTAACATTTACAAACCAGACTGGTGAAAAAATGAATTTAGTGGTTGGCGATTTTGCTGGCGTAGAAAACGCATTTGAATGCGAAAAACCTGCTATTCAAAACCGATTTTCAAATTTAAAACGCAATGCATCTGACCAATTATTTTACGAATTTAAAGAAGGAGTTCACCCAGACCCAGTTGGTTTAATAGGGTTTGAAACCATTAATAATTCTGTAAATGTTGCAACAACGGTTCCTTACCAAATTTTTGATTTTGAAAACATTCAGGGATTTAAACGCGAGGGAGAACCTGACCCCATACCAGACCAATATAAACCATACAGTTATTCACAGTTTAGCACTGAACTTAAAAATAGCGTTGACAACTTAAAACGCTGTGTTGCTTTTATAAGGAACGAGGGGAACGAAGGGAACGAAGGGAATGAGGGAAACAAGGAGTATATGAAAGCGTTTTCAAACTATGTTGCTATACGCGATAATGGATATGTTTCGTTTGCAACCAAACTTCTTAGCATTCCAACTGACATTGAAAAAGAAAAAGCACGTTTAGAAAATAATAACAAATCGCTTAATAGTGAAATTGCAAAATTAAATGAAACAAAATATGAAACATGGATTAAGGAATTAGGCAAAAAATTACCTTACGTAAATGAAAAAAAACTTGGTTTACAAAATAATCTTGAAAATGGTTATGGGTTAAATGGATTTTTTAATAATATTGTTAAACTGTCTGATAATACAGATATTATGAAAATTATTACAGATCTTAATACAAATTTTCCTTATGGGTTATCAAATGAAAACGGAAAAAGAAAAACTGCATACACGAATTATGTCCAAAATGCAATAGAATATATACAAAAGCATAACCCTAGCTTTAATCTTACTGCTGATAATGTTCTTTCGCCATTAAACACAAACGTAAACAAACAATCATATTTTACGGTTATAGACAACGATTTTCGTTTACTCTTATCAAACATTTTAAACATATTAATTGACGACGCCACACAAAAACAAATAAACAAAACCGCTGAAATAGAAAACCGCAAAAATCAAATTGCATCCAATAATAAACAAATTGCAAATATGGGTAAAAATTTTAATTTAATCAGTGCATTTGAAAAAGGTAGTTGCCCTAATGAACCAAAATTAGTTACGGCTGTTAACACAATTTACCAAGCATATACAAATTTATTTGGCATGCAAATACCAAATTTTGACATTAACGCAGAAGGTTGCGTAAACTTGTTAACCGACGCATTTAATAAAAGTCTTGCGGCCATGTTTGCAAATCCAGCCACTTTTATTAACACATTAGAACAAATTAAAGAAGTAACTACAAACATTGAAACAGAAACCCAAATAAGAAGTGGGAATATTAAAGAAATATGTAAAACACGCACAAGTGAGGGCGGATTTATTAACAGCACATTAAAAGACCTGCGCAAAAGCATACAACAAATTGTTGCTTACCGCAATAAAGACGTTTTAAATATTACGCCAGATTTTATTACCGGTTGTTTAAATGAATATTGCCCAGCACGCAATGGGTGTTTTAAACTACCTCAATCCCAACAAAAAATAGAGGACACTTCGGTTATTGTTGGCGACATTGCTGCAACTTTGTTTAACAAAGAGTTGGAACAAGTTTACGACAATTTGTTGGTGTCGGTGTTTTGCGTGGTTAATTTAGAAAAAACTGCCAATAATCCACCACCAGTGCCATATGTTGATATTAATGTATTAAAGAAAATGTTTTATTACAAAACCATGTATGAAAATCCCTTGGAATTTTTAGATTTGCTTGAAAAAACGGTTGGCAAATTAGGCGATTATGGGGATAAACTAAGCGATATTATTAATTCGGACAACACAAAGGATGTAATAAACGCAATAAAAGAATATAGGGATTTTTTAAACAATCCAACTTTAAACAATGCAACGGATACTGACGCACCGCAAATATTTAAGGACGAATTTGAACAAGAACTGCAAACAAATGAACCCAACAAAAACCCCGTAAAAATAAGGATGTTTATTGAAAACATTGATAACAGTAATGCCGCATCCGCCATGGGAACAATGGAATTTGTAGATTCCGTTTCTAAATTTAATTCGGTTGAAAATATTTGTTTATCGGTTAATGATGAAAAATCGTTTTTAGACGAAGGTTATATAAATGTTGTTAGTGAAAGTTTTGGCGGAGGGGGGGGAAAAACCAAAACACATAAGCGTCAAAAAATGTTGCAAAAAAAATTAACAAGGGGTCGTAAATAAAATGTAGGCATTAATGTATAAAGCAAATGCAAACAAGAAAAAATGTATTTAAACAGCAAGGAGGGGCATTAACACGAAAGGTATTTAAGCTTGAATTACAAAAAAATACTGGCATTCCAGTTCCAGAGATACAAGTGGAAGATGAAACTGACAATATACAGAATAATTACCCCACAAACGTAATTACATTTGCCGAATTTTTTGATGCTTATAAAGCAAATGAAGATACAAAAAATCCTTTATATCTTGCAGTTGGGGTTGATGACAATGACAATACAGTTACGCTAAGAACCGATGTAAATGTTTATAATGGCGAAGACAGCATAGGGGTTTTTAAAAAAAATGGTGAGGTTCGTAACGCAGCTGTTGACACAACGCCGCAAATATTATTAACTAATTTGTCACAGCCACAAATAATACGTGGAATTAGCCGCAGCAGTAGTATTTCTAGTATTTCTAGCAATGGCAGCAATGGAAGCAATGTAAGCAATGGAAGCAATAGAAGCAGTAACAGCAGCAACAGCAGCAACAGCAGCAACAGCAGCAACAGCAGCAACAGCAGCAACAGCAGCAACAGCAGCAACAGCAGCAACAGCAGCAACAGCAGCAACAGCAGTAGCAGCAATGGAAGCAATAGAAGCAGTAACAGCAGCAACAGCAGCAACAGCAGCAATGGAAGCAATGGAAGCAATGGAAGCAGTTTCGGCGGAGGCAAAAAACGCCGCACACAAAAACGCCGCAAAAACAATAAACGCAGCAGAACACAAAAATACTAAAAAGAAAACTTTATAAAGATAAAATATCGTTATAAAGAATAATGGCAGCAACAAAAACCATATACGTAATTCGCATATGCGATTTTCCAAATTTGTTTGACAAAATAAACATTGACAGCAACATAACTAACGTAGATACATTAATAACAAATATAGCTGTTAATAACAAAAGCCAACAACGCTTGCTATATCGTTTAGAAGACGGTCGTGAAAAACTATGTATATCACCGATAACAATAAACGACGGCAATATTTTTACTTTAAGAAGTTTTGTAAGCAACCATTTTGTCGGTGCAATGCAAAATTATACAAATTTAAAACATAATATTAAACAACCAGTGCCATTACCAAGCAATCCAACACAAAAACAACAATTAGAGTATGACGCTGTGAATGACACCGCGTTTGGATTAACCAAAATCAACAATTTGTTTGATAGAATGGTCGCAGAAGGGTTGCCATATTACGTGCAAGCAAAAGGCGACGGCGCATGTTTTTATTATTCATTTATTTACGGGTTATTTATGACTTCTTTATTGCGCGACTCCACGGTTGATAATATAAATAATTATTTTCAAATTTTAAGGAAAGGCACAAATAACTTTTTAAACAATCCGAGAAATAGAAATATTATTATAAAATATTATGACAGTAACAAAATACAAAAGCTTCCAACCGAATTAGATAAAATACAAGAGTTTTTTAATAAAATATACCAAAAACAATTGCCACCAACCATAAAAAGATTAATGTTTGATAGTTTGGTAAACAGTTTTCCAATTATAATGGAGTCGTTGCGGTTTGCACAAAAATGCACATGGTTATCATTTCTACAAAACATAGATTCCAATAATGACCCTGTTTTTTCATCATTTAAACAGTTTTATGATAAAAATGAAATTAATAATGAAATTAATATTGTGTTACCAGAATTTACAAATGCCGAGGGTTATATTATAGAATTTTTTACATACTTGTTTGGCGAATTTGCTCCAAAAATTGTATTTGAACGTTACTTAATAAATGAAACAGAACAAAACCAAAATAATTATTTTCAAAATTTTAAAAACAATAACTTTAAAAACGCATTTGCGTTTATGGCTTATACAGGCGTACACTATGATATTGCCCTTAAATCTGACTTTATATACAAAACTGAAGAAATAGTTTTACACATTGACAATGAAACCAGTTCATTGGCATCGTCATCAACATCTGCGTCTTCAGCATCATCACAAGTTGACGCAGGGTATACAGAGGCTGATTTAAAAAACCAACAAATAGAATTGGAAAAATTTGAAGAACAACGAGATTTAAACATAAAAAATGCTGCAAACAAACAATCTGGATGGACATCCGACGATTTAACTGTATTAGCGACGGAACCTGGAATTAATTATTTAGTAACCAATAAAATTTTGTTTAATGAGAACAGCAAAAATTTGAGAAAAGCTCTTTTAAATTTTATAATTAATAAAGGCTCTGTTGGTTTATTAGAATTTATAAATTATAAATATGCATTAAACCCAGTCGCATTACAAAACGAAAATTTATATGACGAAATAGTTAATCCAAAAAAAAACGACAAATTTGCAAAACTAGCATATTTATACACAATTGACCCAACATTGTATATGGAAAACAAAGATAAAGATATAAATGTTATAAATAATGTAATTCAAACAGCTTCAAACACCGCTTCGAACGACGCTTCAAACACCGCTTCGAACGACGCTTCAAACACCGCTTCGAACACCGCTTCGAACGACGCTTCGAACACCGCTTCGAACACCGCTTCAAACAACGCTTCAAACAACGCTTCAAACACCGCTTCAAACACCGCTTCAAACACCGCTTCAAACACCGCTTCGAACACCGCTTTAAACACCGCTTTAAACACCGCTTCTGCCACGCAATACACTGCATGGGCAAAACTAAGTGTTGACGGAAAAGTGACAGAAGTTTATTTTGAACCGCCTCAGGGCGGACAAGTATTAACCTTAGACACATGGAAACAAAATAAACCAGCATCTGACGCATACATAATTTTAAATTTTACATTAAACAATTTTGGCCTTGCTGAAAATTTAGATTTTTCTCAGTCTGTTGCACAAACAACAAATATTGATACTGCATTAACACAACTTTACAAACCCATATAAAAACTTTATGAAAACACAGTTCACCAATGAAAATTGTTATTGATGAACGCGAAACCGCCCTATATGACCGCATAATTCCTTTGTTGCAGGAAGTGCCAATAACCGTTGAAAAACGTGTTCTTGAGCTGGGTGACATTATTTTTATGTCAGACACCGACGAACCTATTCTGGTTATAGAGCGCAAATCATTTTCCGACCTTTTAGCAAGCATCAAGGATGGGCGTTATACAGAGCAATCATACCGGTTACTTGGGACGTTTCCCAACCCGCATAGTATTGTCTACATGCTTGAAGGGGTGTTTTCAAACGGTGCAGACCGACAAAAAATCATTAGTGCAATCACTTCACTAAACGTGTTTAAGGGATTTTCTGTAATCCGGACAACAAGTTTGTTGGAAACCGCACAACATGTGGTTTATATGGCAGACAAAATAGACCGCGACCTAAAAAAGGGGAAAAATGTGTTTACGCAGCAAGCAGGTAGCGGCAGTGCCGCTACGCCATACTGCAGCGTTGTAAAATCCGCCAAAAAAGCCAATATTACGCGCGAAAACATCGGCGAACTAATATTGTGTCAAATACCGGGTATAAGCAGCACCACTGCAGTAGCACTCATGCAGCCGTTTCAAACGTTTGCCGAGTTTTTAGACAAGGTGCGGGCGGAGCCCGCCTATTTAAGCACGGTTTCTATTGAAAACAATGGAAAAAAACGTAAATTGGGGTCAAATGTGGTGGAAGGAATTAAAACGCTTCTTTATTAAGTGAAGCACCAAAAGAAAATTGAACCATTTTTGTATTATATTACGTAATAAGCAAAATATTTTACTTATTACTTATAAAAATGTCTTGCGCAAACTACTATACAAACGCCACTGATTACTTAGAAAACGATAAAATCGTTAAACTGTTAAATCTGCCAATTAGACCATTGCAATTAATGAAGTTGAAACGTTTGCACCCAAAAAACGAAAATGAAACAGACGACGCGTGGCTAAACAGAATTTTGCCCTTAGCGCAAGAAATGATAAAAAAAGGAGAAATTTACACTGCACTAGAAATAATGGTTGAGCAAAAACCTATTCCGTTTTACATAGAAGACATTGTATTAACAGACTGCTGGCAAATTGCTAAGCAAATGTTGCTTGACTACCCGCGGCTACCGAACGAACCTGACCTCACATGGCTTGAGCGCCTTTATTTACAAATTGTTATTTAACTTAACCTTTAAACTTAACCTTTAAACTTAACCTTTAAACTTAACCGTTAACATTATTTTTTATGCAACTTCATATTGGTGCTTAAAAAATTGAACCTTTTTTTAAGCATCTACAATTTAAACAAAACAAACTATATTTTTATAAAATGTCTGTAACAACTCGGTATATTAAAACAAAGCCTGTGGAACTCACAGAGAGTGATTTACGCAAAATAATGCGCGGAAAAACAAACCCTTTGTCTGCATTATTTTGTAGTAGTAGTAGTAATAGTGAACCTAATAAACTTCTACTAGCATTTTGCGATAGATATATTAGAAAAAAACATGAAACTGGAGCATTTACTATTAACATTTTAGTAACCAGCAGTTCTCATTGCGGATATTGTTCTGACAATGATGGAAAAATGTATATATCAACATCTACAATTAATTATTATTTATTATTGCCTGAAAACTATACTTTAAATAAAATTCCTGCATTAAAAAAAATGTTTGACGTATCTACTTGTTATTGCGGAGGAAATACGAAAACATATGAAATTAAGGATATATATTAGCTTTAATTAAAGGGTTGCAACCAACAATTATTTTTCAAAAGGTATATAAATGAACGAAAGTCCATATAAACAATTTAGTCCACCAGAACTACAATATAGTTTTGTGGGCGAACGCATAGTCAACAACCGTTTAAACCGCATACATAAAGTAAATATAAATGGGTGCCCGCAATTTTTTATAACAGACAAAGACGAAGTAGTTTTTTTCATACATGACACAAATGAACAATGGTATATGTCATTAAATCCAATGGTAAATCGATTTTCTATGTTACCCGACAATAAAAGCAATTACATAAAAAAATCCATAATAACGTCTATGGATATTGAAATTGTAATGGTTTATTGGCAAAATTGTAATACACGTGTTAATTTAACTGAAGCACGTCGGTTTTTAAAAAGCATAAAAACGTCTAATGAAATGGTTTTTGAAATCGGATTTATACATGAAGCAGAATGGCAATCACAAAGATTTGCAACATATACCCCAACAAATCAATTATTACTATTACAACCTGTTATTTTATGTTTAACAATTGGCGATTTTTGCGTAAGTTCTATAGAAATGGAATTAGAAGATGACCCCACATACGTAGAAATAAGGTCAAAAACAAATGAAGCGCATCAACGCAGGCATTATAACACACTTTTACGCGCATTAGCAATAATGGTAATTCCATTAATATGGACAAACGCAATGCACATAGTTTCTTATGGAGTAAATCCGCTATCTGTGTATACATTAGTTAGCCATTTTAACGCACAAACAAATAATCCAAAAATACAGGGAAAGTCCAAAGCCGATATTGAAAAATATATGTCTTTAACTGATGAAGTTGTGCCAACCTTAATACCGTTGTCTAGTGAAACAATAGAACGAGCAAAAACCATTTTTTCACAATATAATGTATAATGTCAACAAGAAAACTAATAAGTCCTAATAAAATATTGTCAAAAACACGTTCTTACAAAGGAACCGTGCCAAAAACAAAGCCAATGGTATTGGCAAATATAAATAATGTAGGATATACGCAACTTGAACCAAAAACAATAAATAATGTTGTAACACCAATTATTAAATTTAGTATTGGAAATTGCACAAAATATGTGAATTCAGTTATTAATGAATTTTATTTAGAAACAGATAATAGAATTTATTACGTAAACACAGACACATATTTAGATGCAACAACTGTTAAACGAAAATACAACACATACAAAGAAAACTGGAAGAAATTTCAAATAGAAAATAAAAACGCCACGCTTCTTCTTTTTTCATATTATGATGACAACGTGCAATATGTAAACATGAAACGAAATAATTGTTATGTGCCAAATAGATTAGAAGATGCAACCATGTTTATTGCTGAATTAAATAAACATTTATTAAAAAAAGACATACATATAGAGTTAAATGAATTGCAAAACATTAATGTAGTGGATTTGTGGATATATGAAGATCAATTACCAGACGAAATGCTTTCTGAAAATTATTTATTACTTTGTATAAATTATGGAAATGCATGCGTAAGCTCTATTGTGTTAGCACCAAAACCACAAAATCCGTTGCATATTGAAATATTATCGGCAACAAAGGATGAAATGCAGGGGCGCGGATATAATACATTGTTAAGGGCAGTTGCAATAATAATTGCAACCAAAGTATGGCCGAGCGCAACAGATATTATTTCAAATGCAGTATCGTCAATATCAGCAGGGCTAATGATTTCAAAATTTGGCGCAAAGTCTGACGTAAAAGACCCAGAGGAAATTGGTGCATATATTTATAATAACGGCGGGTTATTTACAAATGTGCCGTTGAATGAAGAACATATGGAAATTGCAAATGGTGTTATTCAAAAAATGTTGAAGTAAATCCGAGGCCGAAGGCCGAGGTTGTAAACAATGCTTTTATAAAAGGTAGGCATGGAAACTTAACAAAAGAAAAAGCATGGAAACTTAACAAAAAAAGCATGGAAACTTAACAAAAAAGCATGGAAACTTAACAAAAGAAAAAAGCATGGAAACTTAACAAAAGAAAAAAGCATGGAAACTTAACAAAAGAAAAAAGCATGGAAACTTAACAAAAAAGCATGGAAACTTAACAAAAGAAAAAAGCATGGGATCCTAAGGGATAGAGCCGCTTTGCGGCTAAGGCACCTTGCAGGTGCCAACGGTGGAACCCCCTTTGGGGTTTCATCCACCTTCTCGGCGCCCGTAGGGCGCCTCCCTGCGGGAGGCGAGTTCCCTTATTTCCTTAAAAAATTGAATTTTATTCCCTTTTAATTAAAAAGGAAATAAAACAACCTAGTTAAACGTAATAAACGTTAGAAGTATATTTAAATAAACAATGTCAAAACAGCAATTCCGTTTGTTTCACTTTGATGTGTTAAACATTGACCACAAAGAAATAGAGCCAGCATCTAGTAGCGATGATGAAAATATGGGTTTTAAAAAATCCGACAAAATATTTGTAATACAAATGTATGGTATAAACGAGCGCGGCGAAACCGCATGCATTTATGTAGACGATTTTCAGCCATTTTTCTACGTAAAAGTCCCTCAACGTGGATTTGAAATCGGTCGCATGATTAGTGAAATAAAGAAAAAAACCGCACTAGAAAGTTATGAATTGGTTGAAAAAAAAAGTTTATACGGCTTTACTGCCAACAACAAAATGCAATTTGTAAAACTGGTGTTTAAAAATACAATGGCACTTGCAAAAGCAAAGGCGTTGTGGACACTACAAAATCCAGTTACTGGTGCAAAATCGCTTTGTTATTATAAAAATAAACAAGGTGAAATTGTCTATAGTAATAAGTGTTTGTCATGGCTCCGTGGCACGCAATTATTCGAATCCAATTTGCCACCAATGCTTCGTATGTTTCATGTAAATCAAATATGGCCAAATGGATGGATTGAAGTAAACGCACGGCCATCTGGCACATCAACTACCACATGTAAATATGAATATGTTTGCAGCCAGTCTATGTTAAAAGCCTTGCCCGATAAAGAAACCGCGGTTCCGTATAAAATTATGAGTTTTGACATTGAAGCTGGAAGCAGTCACGGCGATTTTCCTTTGCCTAAAAAAACATATAAGCGGTTGGCAATGAACATGGTAGACGTTTTACCTAGCGAAGACATAAATGAAGTGTGGTTTCGTAATTGTGTGTTATCCGCATTTGGCCATGCAAATATGTCTAGTATTGACCGCGTATATCCAAAATCCGGCACTCAATCCAAAAAACAGATTGAAGCCATGATAGATTTTGTGTTAAACACCACGGTTAGTGATGCAACCAAAAACGCAAATAAAGAAACGCAGCGGCTATTAACCCTAGACACAATGTTTGAAAAAATGCGTTCTGACAACAACAATACCAACGACAACGACGAAAATGACGAAGATGACGTTGAAGACGTAGACGCAGAAGATGCGGACAACGAAGACGACGAAATCAGTAGTAATGCATCATTTTTACCATCTTCTGTAAAAACAAATATATTAGATTTTTTGCGCACAAAAAATAACAGTCGCGATGAACAAGTGCAACAGCTAGACCAGCTTTTAACATCCGTGTTTCCACCATTAGAGGGCGACCCGATTACAATGATAGGTTCAACATTTATGTATCATGGACAAAAAGAACCATATATGAACCATTGTATAACATTGGGAGCTTGCGCAGCTGTGCAAGGCGCAGTTATAGAAACCGCTAATTCAGAACAAGAACTACTTTTGAGGTGGCGCGATTTAGTGTTGGCAGAAGACCCCGATATTATTATTGGTTACAATATTTTTGGGTTTGACTATGAGTTTATGTTTCGCAGAGCAGAAGAAACTCATTGCGCAGAAGAGTTTTTACTACTTTCAAGAAAAGTTGGACAACTATGCGGTAGTCGCGATAAACATGACGCATCCATAATAGAGTTGGAACATAGTAAAATCGCCATTGCCAGTGGAGAATACGATTTGCGCTATATAAATATGGGCGGACGTTTGCAAATAGATATGTATAACTACTTTCGCCGCAATTTTCAGTTGTCTTCTTACAAATTAGATGACGTTGCATCGCAAAACATTAGTGACGAAGTATTTAAGGTAGAAGGTGCCAAACTTTGGACAAAAAATATTACAGGTCTTCATGTAGGTGACTTTATTCATATTGAAATTACGTCATTTACATCTGACCACTATGTTTGTCCAAACACTGGCACTACAAAATTTGTTGTGCAAGCAATTGAAGACGGCGCCACACCATCTGAAAAAATCATTGTTATAAACACCGAAATTGGCGAATTAAGCGGCAAAAAAATTCGCTGGACAATGGCAAAGGACGATGTTTCACCACAAGAAATTTTTCGCATGAGCCATGGATCCGAAGCCACGCCTGAAAGCCGCGCAAAAGTAGCGAAATACTGTATTCAGGATTGCAATTTAGTGCATCATCTTATGCGTAAAATAGACGTAATGACGGAGTATATGGAGATGGCAAATTTATGTTCAGTTCCTATAAATTTCTTAGTATTTCGCGGGCAAGGCATAAAGCTTACTAGTTATGTTGCTAAAAAATGCATGGAAAAGGGATATTTAATGCCGGATTTGGAAAATGCAAAGGCTGATGGCGGATATGAGGGTGCAATTGTGTTGCCACCAAAAACCAAAATTTATATTGATGAACCGGTTGCATGTGTTGATTATTCGTCGCTATATCCAAGTTCAATGATTAGCCAAAATTATTGTCACAGCAGCAAGGTTTGGGCAAAAGAATATGATTTGGAAGGCAATTTGTTAAAAGAAGAGGGCGAAAAAGACGCTACCGGAAAATACGTTTACTATGGATTAGCCGGTTATGACTATGTAGAAATAGAGTTTGACACATTTGAATGGCGACGCAATCCGGCAAATCCTGCGGCCAAGGCAAAAAAAACAAAGGTTGGAAAGCGAGTGGTTTGTTGGGCACAACTACCAAACGGTGAAAAATCGGTTATGCCAAGTATTTTAATGGAGTTGCTTAAAGCGCGTGAAGAAACAAAGAAAAAAGCGAAAAAGGCAGCAAAAGAAGACCCCTTTATGGCCAATATATTAGACAAACGTCAATTAGCGTATAAAGTATCAGCCAACTCTATTTATGGGCAGTGCGGTGCGCGAACATCCACTTTTTACGAAAAGGATGTAGCTGCGTCAACTACTGCATCTGGGCGCATGTCAATTACTTATGCACGACGCATTATAGAGGAAATTTATGCAAATCGCGTGTGCGAGGTTAAAAATGCAAATCACAATATGGTAATGACCAATGCTGAGTATGTATATGGCGACTCGGTTGCCTCGTATACACCCGTTTATGTAAAAGCCGACGGTCTTGTTCATATTCTTACTATTGACCAGCTGGCGTCCCGTTTTGGGAACGGAGAATGGCGAATGTGCCAAGATGTTGGCCGACAGGATAAAGAGGTTTGTGAAATGCAGTTGGGCGTGGAAACTTGGACAGACAAGGGTTGGACTAGATTGCATCGTGTTATTAGACACGCATTGGCGCCCCATAAAAAAATGGTGCGAATATGCACTGGCACTGGAATTGTGGATGTAACCGACGACCATTCATTAGTGCGCGTGGATGGAACAGAAGTAAGTCCAAAAGATGTTAAAGTCGGAACAGAGTTATTGCATAACAAGCTTGCTAGTTTATCATACAATAATAATAATTCTAATATATTCACTGCGCATTTTGATAATATGTTGGAAGCAGCTGAATACACAAATTATTTAAATAGCATGCACACTAATTTTAGTTTGTCAAGTGGCGTTGACCAAAGTATTATCGTAGTTCCAAATTCTTTAAAAAAACAGTCAAACAACACTATTACAAAAATGCATGAAATTCAATACATCGGTTATGTTTATGACCTTACAACAGAAAATCACCATTTCGCAGCCGGCGTTGGCAACATGATTGTGCACAATACGGACAGTGTATTCTTTATTTTCAACTTAACAAACACCGAAACCGGTGAAAAAATCACCGGAAAGGATGCGCTGGAAATTACGATTGAATTAGCACAGGAAGCCGCGCATTATGCAACCATGTTTTTAAAACCGCCGATGAATTTGGCATATGAAAAAACCTTAATGCCATTTGCTTTGCTGTCAAAAAAACGTTATGTGGGTATTCTTTATGAAGAAGACCCAAACAAAGGCAAATTAAAATATATGGGATTATCACTTAAAAGGCGTGATAGTTGCGACTATTTAAAGGATACGTATGGACAAATTATTAATATGACAATGAAAGGTGCCGATATAATGCAAACAATACAGTATTTAGATAACAGTTTAAAATCACTTATTGAAGGCGCGGTGCCAACAGAAAAGTTAGAAATTACCAAAGCGCTTCGCTCGTATTATAAAAACCCGCAACAAATAGCACACCGAGTATTGGCAAATCGTATTGGACAACGTGACCCAGGAAACATGCCAAAAGCAGGTGACCGCATGCGTTTTATACATGTTGTAAATCCAAATAAAAAGGCATTGCAAGGCGACAAAATAGAAACACCAGAATATATTAAAGAAGCCAAATTAAAAATAGACTACGATTTTTATATTACAAATCAGTTAATGAAACCAATATGCCAATTTATGGGACTTGCTTTAGAAGACATATGGAAAAAACAGGGAAAAACATTGGCAATCAAAAAATACCGCGACGAAATCACAGCTTTGTCAAAAGAATATCCGGACTTTGAACAGTTTATTAAAAAAAAAGAGAAACTCTGTTCTGAAAAAGTAAAGGCGCTTTTGTTTGACAAGCATCTTATGCAAATTCAAAACAATAATGCTCGCAACCAGCCAATTACCGCGTTTTTTGGAAAGCGTGGTTAAGCCTGTGCAAACATTAACAATTCGGTATCAATGTCTTCCCCAAATATAGTTGTTTTTTTATTTGTGTTCATGTCGTAAAATTCAATACGCCCATTTGTGCATATTGTTGCAAGAGACCATTTATTATCATATTTTGCATAAACGTATCCTAGAAATTCATTTGTATCGGTGCGAATAAAACTTTTATTGGCCAAATCTTGCCAATGGGCAGCTACAATATTATTAAACGAAAGCATTTTTATAGTTTTTATTTTTTTTATAAAAAATAAAAAAAACGGTTCAATTTTATACCCACCAAGTTCGGCCAGCCACTTTTATTGGCGTTCCTATTTTATACACGTTCATATTACGAATATTATATAAATTATTAAACCATGTATTTATAAAGTTTTCAACATTGCTTGTTTTTTCCAATTCAGCTGAATATAACTGTTGAACTTCATTTCGAATATCAATTAAAGTATTTACCAAATTACTTAAATTTTGATTACGTGCCTTGTTATTTGGACGCAACCCTGCTTTCCACAAAATTTCAGACCCCCAAGCAACGCCAATTCCACTTATTTGACTTTGGTCTAATAATAGTGTGGCCAATGCGCGGTTTAATCCAATCCAGCTATTAACTACCGTTTGTAATTGTTCTTTGGATGCATGCATCCAACTTACGCCAAGTTTTTCAGTCAATACATTTTTATTGTGCGACATATATTGATTGCCATAAGCAAATCCGGCATTTACTTTGTTTAGTGCGTTGCCATCAATATGAACTTTTCCAGTAAGTCCAAATGACCAATCCATATATACAATATCGTAAAATATTGTGGTTTCTAATTCATTTTTTTCAAAAATAAGATGCTTACCATATGCGGATGCATTATATTTGCTAACATACCTATTAATAGCGTTACTTAATATCCAAACTTCAGGACCTTCTGGCATTTAATATATAACAATGTTTTTTATACAAATGCAGTTTAACCTTTATTATTTAATCAATTTTGTTGCGTAAATAAACACCTTACTCTAAAAAATAATTGCAATGCCTTGTTTAACAAAGTTGTTACCATAAAGAAATACGTGTTTTTTGAAAGGTTCTTTATGATTATCTTTTATAAAAAGGTTTCATGGCGTTTTATAAAAGAGC